>OGEP01000527.1_pt1 | contig 56449 bp, 44 predicted proteins | sample 1570721 | NCBI WGS metagenome assembly OGEP01 (sample SAMEA2582131, study PRJEB24529) | metagenome | biome: Human gut stool | place: China | collected 2011 | reverse complement strand
GCCCTCCGATATTCCATAAGGATTGTGATATATTAAAATTATCTTCTGGGCTGGCAAGAAGACAGTACTTTAATTTACAGTTTCTCTTTTTTCTTTTTGTTATGTGTTGTCTTTTGCTGATATTTTGTCTGAAATGACAGATATTCTTCTTGATATTGTTTACAACAAATTACAGATAACTTTTGATATGACTCTTTAGACTATAAAAATAAGACTTCTTAATATTATTCCGAACATAAATCCCTCCTTCTTCTATATAAACATAGTTACATGGAAAGACTATCTTCTTGCACTCTCATTATAAATAGTAATATTTTCCTTTTCAAGTATTTTCTTTAAATTTCTTTACATATTTTTTGTTTTTGTTTATACTAATAATTGAGTAAATATTTTTATTTGCAGATAGGAAGTGATTATATGAAAATTGAAAAACTAAATGATAACCAAATTCGTTGTACGCTGACGCGTGCTGATTTAGCCGAGCGTGAACTCAAACTGAGTGAATTGGCTTATGGAACAGAAAAAGCAAAATCACTTTTCCAGGATATGATGCAACAGGCAGCATTTGAATTCGGATTTGAAGCGGACGATACCCCTCTTATGATTGAGGCAATCCCGGCTTCTTCTGATACAATTGTACTGATTATTACTAAAGTGGAAGACCCTGAAGAACTGGATACCCGCTTTTCCAAGTTTGCTCCCTCATCGTCGGGTGGAACGACCGGTAAAATGCAAAATGTTTTAGATAAATTAGAAGGTGCGGAAGAATTTCTTGATTTGCTTGGCAAAGTGAAGAAAGCAGTCTCTGAAAAACCGGAAATGGAAGAAACGGAATCCACGCCTGCTGACAGAAAGACAAAGAAAGATGTTCGTTTGTTTACATTTGCATCTTTGGACAATGTAATAGATGCTTCACATCTGCTTACAACAATGTACACAGGTGCAAATACTTTATATAAAGATCCTAAAGATGACCTTTACATTTTAGTTCTGTCGCAATCCGGACATTCCGCAAGTGATTATAATAAAATCTGTAATATGCTTTCCGAATATGGTTCTTTTGAAAAAACCGGAAGTGCAACTTTGGCATATCTTGAGGAACATTGTGATACAATTATTGGCGGCAACGCCATACAGCAGTTGGCACTTATTTAACTTTAATTAACAAAAACCTGTCCACCATTTTGGTGTGACAGGTTTTTTGCGTATATGCAACTGCATAATCTTTTATATTAGTTTGCTGCTAAAAATGCGTTAATCTTCTCAACTAACAAATCTGCATCTAATCCGTGTACCATTGCTGCTTCTTCCAGAGATTCTCCCTGTGCAGATGGGCATCCGAGACAGTGCATACCAATTTCCATTAAAATCGGTGCCACCATAGGATTAATTGCAAGAATTTCACCAATTGTCATTTCTTTTGAAACTTGTACAGCCATTTGAGATTCCTCCTTCTATAATTTTTACTTTACCTATTATAATACCATTTTTATAAATTATCAATCTCTTAAACATTTCAAAAGTTTCTCAATTGTATATACAATTGTATACAAATTGAGATTACTTAAAAGTCAACATTTTTTCTCCGTTTTTTCGACAAAATAATTTTTTTATTATTTCTCTACAAAACGCTTGTTCTTTTTTTCACAATAATAATCCACACTTTCCACGCCCTTTAGTGTGGATAATGTGGATAACTTTGAGGAAAACTACTATTTATTGTGTTTTTTCCAATTTTTCATGTGGATAAGTGTATTTTTAATTTTTTTCATTTTTTTTCACATTTCGACATTTTTGTGCATTTTGTACACGCTACTTTTCTTATGTGTTCTGGCACAAAAAAAACCTCAAGACAATTCCTGAGGTTTTCCTTATAATTTCTGAACTATTACAGAAGTCTTCTGACAGTGATAATGTTTGTATATGTTGCTGAAGATACACCAATTCCATGCGCTTCATCAATCGCATTTACAATCTGACCATTTCCTATATAAATTCCTACATGCCCCTCATAACAGATTACATCTCCCGGAACAGCCTCGCTGTAGCTTACTTCTGTTCCCGCACTTCTCATGGCACTTGATGTACGTGGCATGCTAACTCCAAAATTAGCATATACTGACTGAACAAATCCAGAGCAATCCGCTCCATTTGTCAGGCTTGTACCTCCCCATACATATGGATTTCCTACAAACTGCATTGCATAGTCCACAACAGCCTGTCCATTTCCCACTGTTTCCGCTTCTGCCGCCTTAGCCTCTTCTTCTGCTTTCGCTGCTTCCTCTGCAAGTCTTGCCGCTTCCTCTTCTTTTGACTCTGCATAAGAAAAACACTCTGCCGCAAGCTCTTCTGCTTTCGCTTCATCCAATGTCTCTACATCTACTTCCGGTTTCTTCTCTGCTACAATTGCTTTTGCTTTTTCTTCTGCTGACTCCCCTGTCAAAATATATTCTGTTTTCACATAACCGGTTACATTGCCGGATTCAATCTGTGTCCATTCTCCCACCGGACCGATTACTTTTGCTGCGTCCGCTTCATAGAGCTTACCAACCCATTCACTGTCCTGAGATGGTTCTGTTCTTACAAATAAATAACTTCCCTCTTCCACCTGTGTAAATGCCATGTCTTCGTACACATTTTTCAGTTCAGTTTCTACGTATCGTTCAATCTCAGCTGTAGCATTTGCCAAATATCCTTTATTTATATTTACAGTACTTACCCCCTCCGCATTTTTTGCTTCGGCTGCAAGAACTTTATCGTTCGGTATTAAGACTGCACTTGTCAATACTCCTAAAGCGATTCCTTTTTTCAGGAATTTAGAATACATAAATTGTCCTCCTACTATATTTTTCTTAATTGTTACAAAAATGTTAAATATGTTACATTGGTATTATATCAACGTAACATCTTACTGTCAACCGTGTATACTGTGTTTTTATTGTGAATTTTATTTTCTGTATTGACAAAATTTCACTTTTTTAATATTATAAATATAGTAACTATTACTATTATTGACTGAAAGGAGGATTCCCATTGGCAACTTTAAAATACAGCCGCCAGCGAGAGTCCATCAAAGACTATCTGAATAGCACAACTGAACATCCAACAGCAGATACTGTCTATTTAAATGTAAGGAAAGAGTTTCCGAACATCAGCCTGGGCACAGTATATCGCAATCTGAATCTGCTGGCAGAGATTGGAGATGCTATAAAGATACCTACTCCCAATGGCGGAGATCGATTTGATGGAAGAACAATTCCACATTATCATTTTTGTTGTACTTGTTGTGGCAGAGTCATGGATCTTGATATCGAACAGATGGATTTCATTAATGAGACTGCCGGCAAGAATTTTGATGGTATTATCGAGAACCACTCTATGATGTTCTACGGGACATGTAATGAATGTGTTAAAAAACAATAAAATTCAAAATAAGGATTGACATTTTCATTTGATTATGATAAATTAATATCAGTAACTATTACTAATATTGATGATAAAAAATATTATTAACAGAAAAGGAGAGTTTTAAAATGAAAAAATTTGTATGTACAGTATGCGGTTATGTTTATGAAGGAGAAGCTGCTCCAGCAGAATGTCCACAGTGCCATGTAGGAGCTGATAAATTTAAAGAAATGACAGGAGAAAGAGAATGGGCTGCTGAGCACGTAGTTGGTGTTGCACAGGGCGTTAGCGAAGATATTTTAGCTGACTTAAGAGCAAACTTCGAAGGAGAATGTTCAGAAGTTGGTATGTACCTTGCAATGGCTAGAGTAGCTCACAGAGAAGGATACCCAGAGATCGGATTATACTGGGAAAAAGCTGCTTGGGAAGAAGCAGAACACGCTGCTAAATTCGCTGAATTATTAGGTGAAGTTGTAACTGACAGCACAAAGAAGAACCTTGAGATGAGAGTAGAAGCTGAGAACGGCGCTACAGCAGGAAAATTTGATCTTGCAAAACGTGCAAAAGCTGCTAACTTAGATGCTATTCACGATACAGTTCACGAGATGGCTAGAGACGAAGCTCGTCACGGAAAAGCTTTCGAAGGACTTCTTAACAGATATTTTGGTTAATTTGAATGCTTCTTACGAGCATTTACAAAGGAGCCGACCAGTGGTCAGGCTCCTTTTACTTTATATTTTTTCTGTAATGCTGTCATATGCCATCTGGTACAATGCTTCCTGAGCATTGACTGGTTTTTCTTCATTCACCCGCATGTGGTAACAACCATCTTTATCTTCCCATCTTGCTTTCTGATTATCATGCAGCAAAATATCAAACAATTCCTGAAGTCGTTCTTTTAGATTCTCCTGATAGACTGGAGCGGCAACCTCCACTCTTTTCACTGTATTTCTCGTCATAAAATCAGCGGAACCAATGTAATATCTTCGTCTTTCTCCAACTCCAAATATATAGATGCGGGAATGTTCCAAAAACCTCCCGACAATGCTAAGTACACGGATATTTTCTGTCTTACCTGCAACTTGCGGAATCAGACAGCAGATTCCTCTCACTACCATCTCAATGTTCACTCCTGCGCAGGAAGCTTCCACTAACTTATCCATAATTTTTTTATCGGTGAGAGAATTCAGTTTTAATCCTATATATGCATCTTCTCCACTTTTTGCACGTATGATTTCTTCCTCAATCATCTCAATAACTTTTGACTGCAGACATTTCGGAGCAACTAAAAGATGTTTTGTCTCTTCCACCACTTCCCCTTTTGACAGTGCCTGAAAGATTCCCGCTGCCTCCAGACCGATATCCACATTTGCTGTCATCAGAGACAAATCCGTATATAATCTGGACGTTTTTTCATTATAATTACCGGTTCCGATTTGCGTAATATACTCGATCTTTCCTTCTGCCTTGCGGGTAATCAGACAAAGCTTTGAATGTACTTTATAATTTTCCAGCCCATATATTACCTGGCATCCTGCTTTTTCAAGCATTCTGGACCACTCAATATTATTTTCCTCATCAAATCTTGCCCGAAGCTCTACCAATACAACTACTTCTTTTCCGTTTTCTGCCGCCTCGCATAACGCCTCGATGATTTTACTTTGTTTCGCAAGTCGATATAAGGTCATTTTAATCGAAACTACATTTTCGTCTTCCGCCGCTTCCACGAGCAGATTCAAAAATGGACGAATAGATTCATACGGGTAGGATAACATCTTATCTTCTTCTTTGATCTGTTCAATAATACTGGTTCCGTCTTTGATATCAGGTGTTTTCTGCGGAACTCGCTTTTCATAGAACATTTCTGAATTCTTTCTGAGGAGGTCCTCAATTTCAGAGATAAACGTCATATCCAGCGGAGACTCTTCACGAAATACACTGTCTGTATCCATATCCAGATATTTACACAATGCATGCACTACATTTCCGTCCATCTCACGCGAAAGACTCAGGCGTACCGGAGAAAGTTTTTTGCGTTCTTTCATTAATTCTGCCATAAATTCACGGTAATCCAAATCTTCGTCATAAAGTGCATCTGCATCAATGTCCGCATTTCGGATCACTCGAATGAGAGACTTTCCTTTGATCTTGTAACCTTTAAATACTTTTGCCATAAAGTGTAAAATCAAATCTTCTGACAGCATATATCTTCCCTGTCCAAACGTCAGCTCAATCATACGCTCCAGCATATTATTTGTGCATGGAATAATTCCAAGACGTTCCTTTCCGTTTCTTGTCTCCAATACAACAACCGCGTAGATTTCCTTGTTGCGCAAAAATGGGAATGGCTGGCGTTTTCCGACTACGGTAGGTGAAATCAACGGCGCAATCTCTGTCTCAAAATACTTTTCCAAATACTGCTGTTCTTCTTCACGCGCCATCTGGAAATCAATCAGGCAGATTCCAAACTGTTCTACTTCTGTCATCAGCTTGCTGTATATTTTATCTTTTCTTTTGTTAAGCTTCTTTACTTCTCGAAAAATTGCATGAATCTGCTCCTGTGCAGTCATATTTGTCTTATTGTCTTTCCATTTACTGCTGATAAGCATCTGGTCTCTCAAAGACCCGACTCTTACCATAAAAAATTCGTCCAGATTGCTCTCAAAAATAGAGACAAATGTCATTCTCTCACATAGTGGAACGGACTCATTTTCTGCTTCTTCCAGTACTCTTTCGTTGAATTTTAGCCAGGAAAGCTCCCGGTTCATATAAATTTCTCCCATTTTCGCCTTCTCCTTTGTTTTGAATTTTCAAAAGAAACTCTCGTTTTATAACGTATAGCGACGGCGTTTTGTAATTCCAAATACGACTGTCAAAGTCAAAATAATTGCTGTGAAAAGTCCTGCTGTTTTCTGCATATCTCCGGTCTTTGGTGCATCTGATTTTGCTCCTTGTCCGGATTCCTGTCCATTGTTTGAATTCTGTCCTTCCCCCGAATCCTGCCCGTTATCCGAATCTTGCTCATTTCCCTGATCTTCTGTTTTCCGAGCAGTTAATTCATATGATGCAACGGTTCCTGATACTTCACATGCCGTTAATAAATGTGCATTTCCATCCACACTTTCCGACTCCGATATAAAACAAAGTCCTTCCGGTGAATCATCTCCTGCAATATCCGCACTGAAATCGCGGGAGTTAATATAATTTGCATAACTGATTTTCTCTGGATTTGTAACATCATACATCATTACGCCTCCGATTCTTTCCAAACCAATAAATGCGTAAATCTTTTCGCCTACATTTCCTATAGTTACATTTTCTGCTTCAACCCCCTTTTTCCCTGAGCGGTCATCTATGTCATTATTGTCGTTCGAACAGTTAAAGTGTTCTAGTTCATAGCCTGCTGTTTTTGCTTCAAACTCATTACCACTTGTGTATATTTCTGTCAGACCTTGCTCATCTGCTTTAAATACCGTAAAAGAGCGCCCTCCAAAGAGATAGTCAAACTCACTGTCAAGCCCATCGTAGTCACTGCTGTCAAAAAATACAACTTTTCCAGTTAATCCACTGTTTTCGGCTGTAATCTTTCCTGTTGGAGACGTCTCTCCTTTCCCGAAGTTCCGCTCATCTTCATTCAGATACTCACCCCATTCCCGAGAATCACCTTCATTTGCTGTTACTATATAGTCTACACCATTTATATGATATGTTGCAATCCCATCAGGCATACGTATTCCTCGTAATGTCTCATAAACTGCTGGTTTATATGCTTCATCTTTTTTGTCAATATCTACTGCGCAAGTACTATAATCTTCATACCCGGCAGAATAAACTCCTGTAAGAGATTGCTGGTTCAAGTCAATTACTGCGATAGCATTTGCCTCTTGAAGCGTCACATATGCTGTCTTATCTCCTACTGCAATATATTCCGGCTCAAAATCTACAGAAGGATTCGTATTTTTCTTCAGGATAACTCCACTTTCTACGAGTTGTTCCCGGCTGTCAGAATTATCATACGATGTAAAATCTACCTGTGATACTGTCTGGTCTGCCAAATTAATAATTGTGACTGTCCCCTTCGGATCTATGATTCCATCCCCGTATCCATCTCTTGGTTCCCCTTCGTCCGCCGTAAGAATTTTACTATCATTCGACGCAAATGTAACCATATCCGGCTGCACTCCGGTCTCATAAACCTTATCAAAGGTCAACGTCCCATCTGCATTGCATGTAAATAACGCCACACGTCCGGTATCTGCATAATTTTCTGCCTGTATTGCAACTGCAAGCTTACTTCCGTCTTCCGAAACTGCAACAGAAGTCATATCTCCATATACAAACCCTGCACAATTTTCTTCTACCATCGATTTTACATCAATATCATTGCCATCCAAAAGGTCTATCTTTTCTGAAGACTTCATATCTTTGATCGCGATGGCTGTCAAGTTTCCGGTTACGCCATTGACCGCATATGCCCATCCAGTCGTCGTATTATAATCTACAATCTCCATCACACCGCCGTCAGCATTTGTCATGCCAGAGTCATATCGTGCCTTTTGAACCACATCCAGAGATGTCTTTGTATTTTCTTTTCCTGATGTCTGTTCTCCTCCGTCTGTATTCTTTGTAACGCTGAATGAATCGATCAGCTCACTGTCTGGTGCATCGCTCTCTCCGGAAAGATTATACACATTTACAGAAATCTTTTGATCTGTCACATCAAAAATAGCATAACTTGGACTATACTCCTGATTCCACTCTTGATTTCCCACAGGAAGATTTCCTTCCAGATAGGATGCAGAACCACTCTCTCCATTTGCTAAAATCGGAAAATCCGCATTATTATTTTTATCTAGTTTTTCAAACGGGGTATAATACTGCATATCAGAACAGCAATTTCCAGTAAGATAAATCGTTCCGTCCGGATCATTAATCGTATCCAGGCGCTCTGAATTGCGCTGTCCGTCTTTTAAAACATAACTTCTGGAATATACATGATCATGTCCTCCCAGTACAAAATCCACATCAAACTCATCCATGACTTTTTCAAATCCTCCATCTACATAGTTCTCAATATCGGAGTCTGCGGCATGCTTTGCCACTGTCTGTGTAGATTTGTGATGTGTTACAATCAGCCACTGATACTGTCCTGCATTTTCCGCATCGTTGCCACCCGGATATGCCCCTGTATTTAAAGTTACAAAAAGTACATTATCGTACAGATAATAATAATTACCTTTTGTCTCCATCTCTCTTCTCTCGGTAAAGTCATATTGTCCTTCTGCATTTGGCGTCACTCCGTTTGACTCAGATTGGTTCGCAATTTCATCTGCCGTTGCCTGAATATAGTTTCCATGACTTTGACTCGTCCCACTGTTCTGCCCACGAAATGTTGTCTTCACCTGGCTGAGCACGCCTTCACTTCCATCTACAAGCATTTCATTTGGCAGATTAAAATGATCTGCAAACATATAATGTCTGTCATGATTTCCAACCGCCGGAGCATAAAGAATCGAGGACATCTCCTTCGGTGCAAAAAATGCGGCATATTCACTTGACTTTCCCCAACTTTGATCTTCCACCTGATCTCCGGCAGATACAACCAGATTTACATTCTCCTGCATCAGCTTATCCAGCATAGTTGCCCAACCGGTCTGGTTCGTACCATCAGATGAGTTCCATCCTTCTTTGTTGCTCTCTCCATTTTCCTTGATTTGAGGATCACTTGTGAAGCCAAACTTAAACTCATTTTCTTTTGCTGTCTTATAGCTATTGATTTCCGACCATGTTTTCCCATCATCATAGGACACCTGATACTGATATTCCGTATCTTTTGTAAGCCCGTCAACTGTTGCTTTACATACCATTTTCCCAGTGTCAGTATATTTGTTTTTGTCTACCTTTGTCGGTGTATGAAGTTCCTCCACAGATGCTTCCACTATCCGATCCCCAAATTTCACAATCGCTTTCTCCGTTCCTGTCGGCGCATACCAATTCAGATTCACAGCCGAATCCGTCTCCCCCGGCTGAAGTGTCAGGTACTCTACAGAAACCTCTGCATCCGTATTCCATTCCACGCTATCACTATTTTTATCTGCTGAGTAAACTAAACTCATAACATTTTGCGAGTAGGCTACAGATGCTGCTAATGCAAACGCTGCTCCTCTTTTCCATACTTTTTTCATATTTGTTTTCCTCCTAAATAAACGCACTACAGGAAGATTGTAAAAGATGTTTGTTAAATTCAGAATTGTTTTTTGCAAAAAGTATGTTAATTTAATTTTTTCAAAAGTTCTTCTTCCCTGTTATGAAGTGAAATCTAAAAAAAGATTGCGCAATAGCGCAATCTTCGCGCGCGAGCGGTTCACGCAGTGATAATTTCACCCCCGCGAGCTGCGCATCTTTGCACGAAGTGCATTTTTTGAATTATAGGATTCCAAAGGATTTTCCTATAATTCAAAAAAATCCTGTAATTCAGCTTTCCGCTGAACTACAGGATCATAGAGTAAATGTTAGCTGACCATATGGGAACTAATCTGGAAATCACAGATGCGCCTGCTAATGGAAGTACTTTTTATATATCCTTCCTATCGGTCTGTAAATAAGAAGCACCACGCCGACCATAAACGCTGCGTTTATCACTGTGGCAGGGATTGAAGTGAGCGCTCCCAAAAGTGCCGCATTCACTCCACTTCCCGCAATCAAAAGTGTAATCGTTCCCATCACAAATTCAATCACAATATTCATCACAGCGTACACGAACACGCCGATCGTGACAGCCCGGTATTCTGTCTTCTTATCATCTTTCCCTTTGACAAAGTGTTTTAAAATGGCACCGAGGATCAGGCACTTCACAATTGTCTCTATAAAAACCTGTGGAATCGCCTGCACGTATCCGTTTAACAGATCAAATAATACAAGTCCGATCGTTCCTGATACTGCACCTTTCTTCCCGCCTTGCAGCAGCACACCCAGCACAACAAAAATATGTCCAAAATGTACAAATGGTGTCCCAACTGCTGCCGGAAGCGGAATCCGAAACATCTGTATCCCAAGAAATGTAACTGCGGCAAAAAAACCAGCCGTCACAATCGTCTTTAAGTTTATCGTACTACTCTGCCTCATAGTTAAACAGCCTTTCTCTTCATATGAATAAGTCCGCTGCGAAGCAATACCGGTCTGAGCGCATTATATACAACACCGACCAGAATGACTGATACCACTGCATTTACGAATGTGGTCGCCGTGCTCCATTTCGCAAGCACCTCCGCCATCTCCTGCGGCTGTCCCAGTATCCACTGTTTATAAAAATAACCTACAAGCGGATCTGCGATTACATTGAATCCAAGCCCTGCAACAGATGCAATCACACTCCATCTGAGCACATACTTCTTATCACCGCTCTCATTGATCCTGGCAATGCGATGCGCCACAAGTCCGACAATCAGACCGATGCATAACTTTAATACAAATGTCTTTGGTGCAACTGTAATATAAACCGGATCCATAATATCTGCAATAGACATTCCGATAGCTCCTGCAAGCCCGCCATACCATCCGCCTAACAGCAGTGCCCCAAGTACACATACCGCATTTCCCAGATGCAGTGATGTGGCATCTCCACCAGGCATCGGTATCTTGATCTGCAAAAATGTAAAGGTCACATAACATAACGCCGCCACCAAAGCAGTCTGTGCTAATTTTATCATTGTCTCATTCTTTTTTTCCATGTTGTATACCCCTTTCCTTACTTAAGTTAGGTACTATACTAACATCATTCTGGTATATTTAAAAATACCAGTTTTTGAGTTTTTAACCAGTCCAGTTTATTTATTTTTGGTTCGCCGGTTCTATGGCAATCGATTTTCCTTTGATTTTTGCATTCTGCATCGCATGCAGAACGTCTTTCGCATACTCTCTCGGAACCTCTACAAATGTATATTTGTCAAACATATCGATGGTACCGATGAGTTTTCCAGGCATTCCGGTCTCGCCCGCAAGCGCTCCAAGAATATCTCCCGGTTTTGCTTTTTGCTTTTTTCCAATATTGATAAACAAACGTACCATTCTAGGCTCTTCTGCTCCGGTGTCACCAAAGTCCATATCCTCCGCTGAACCGTCATCGCCCATCGTCATTCCCGTACACATTTTCAAGAATGCAGCCGCAATGTCCATCGCTGTGTAATCAGAGCCATTTACTTTGCTCTCGATTGCATTGACCATCGCTGTCAGATCTTCTGTCTCGATAATACGGTCAATGTCCTCCAAAATATTCTCCATCTTTGTGTTTGCGACATCGTCCAATGACGGAACCTTTTGTGCATAAATCTTCGTTTTACAATATCTCTGAATCTCTTTCAGCTTATACACTTCTTTTCCGGATACAAATGAAAACGAACGTCCAACTCTTCCCGCACGCCCCGTTCTTCCGATACGGTGTACATAATATTCATCATCCTGCGGCAAGTCATAGTTAAATACTGCTTCTACCTCATCTACGTCAATTCCTCTGGCTGCCACGTCGGTCGCAACAAGAATTTCTGTCTTCCCACTTCGGAATCCCTGCATCACACGATCACGCTGCGCCTGCTTCATATCACCGTGAAGTCCCGCCGCAAAATATCCTCTTCCAAGCAATGCGGTCACAAGAAGATCCACCTGCTTTTTCGTATTGCAGAAAATAACAGAAAGCTTTGGTGTATAAATATCTAAAAGACGAGTTAACACCTCTTCCTTATTCTTTGGTCTTACTTCATAGTAAAACTGCTCGATATTCGGAACTGTGAGCTCTTTTTTTGTCACTTTCACCACTTGAGCATTCTTTTGGAATTTTTTTGTAATCTCCATAATTGCTTTTGGCATTGTCGCTGAGAACAAAACTGTCTGTCTTTCTTCCGGCACACCATTTAAGATTGTCTCGATGTCCTCACGGAATCCCATATCGAGCATCTCATCTGCCTCGTCTAATACAACTGTATTAATATTGTCAAACTTCACAGTCTTTCTTCTCATGTGGTCCATCATACGTCCCGGTGTTCCAATAATAATCTGTACGCCAGCCTTTAAGGAACGAATCTGTTTGGAAATCTCCTGTCCGCCATAAATTGGAAGAATCTTTACGGATGACATATATTTTGCAAGCTTACGAATCTCATCAGCAACCTGAATAGCCAGCTCTCTTGTAGGACAGAGAACAATTGCCTGTGGTTTCTTAAGCTTAGGATCCACTTTCTGTAAAATAGGAATACCAAACGCTGCAGTCTTACCTGTTCCTGTCTGCGCCTGTCCAATTACGTCCTTTCCAGAAAGTTCTACCGGAATCGCTTTTGCCTGGATCGGGCTTGGCTCTTCAAATCCCATCTCTGTAATAGCTCGAAGAATCTTCGGGTCAAGTCCAAGTGTATCAAATTTTATGATTTCCATATATTAAATCCTTTCTTTCTGTTGCAAATACCCTTTTATTTCAAATCTCACTGACATAACGCTCCTCACTGCTCAGTGTTTCATGCACTTACAGCTACAAAATACTTATATGTTCATATAATGACATCGGAGGCAAAAGTCCCTAACTATATTTGAAAAACAAGGCATAAAAATACCGCCTCTTTATTTATCTAATGTGAGGCGGAAGAGTAACAATTCACATATGCCAGTCATTTTAACATATCCCGTTTTGAAATTCAACTGTTCATTTTAATTTGAAACCAGACACATATTTGAGCAACATGCAATTCCGTCAAACAATGCTTCGCATTATCCTCTGTAAATTTCTGCACAGCCCGGACTGATTATTAGCTATTATAAAAACAGGGTTGCATTTTTTATGTTTTCGGTATAATATACATATAACTACACATAGTATTCAAAACTACATGTAACGGTTTTTATTTCAATATTCATTTTATATTGCTTTCAAGTCATGAGGTATGATCACGAATATCTGAAAATTGCTCTCACAATTCTGTCATCTGACTTGAATCATGTTTCAAAGGAGGTATTCACTATGTTAGAAAAAATCAAAGATCCCGGAAGTGCGATCACACACTTCATTGGTATGCTGATGGCAATGTTTGCCGCCACACCGCTGATCATCAAATCTCTGCATGAGCCGGATTATATCCATGTGATTTCCCTGACTGTTTTTATTGTGAGTATGATCCTACTCTATGCGGCAAGCACGATCTACCATACTTTAAATCTTTCAGAAAGAACAAATCGTATTCTCCGCAAGTTAGACCACAGTATGATCTTTGTACTGATTGCCGGAAGCTACACACCAATCTGCCTGATCGTTTTGAAAGGTCCGGTCGGATATTTCCTGTTCGCTCTTGTCTGGGCAATCGCACTGATCGGCATTATCGTAAAAATCTGCTGGATCACCTGTCCGAAATGGTTTTCTTCTGTGCTTTATATCAGCATGGGCTGGGTCTGCGTACTGGCTTTCACACAGATTGTCAATTCGCTCTCTCCGGCAGCTTTTGGATGGCTCCTGGCAGGCGGTATCATTTACACTGTCGGCGGCATCATTTATGCTTTGAAAGTTCCGCTGTTCGATGCAAAGCACAAAAATTTCGGCTCACATGAGATCTTCCATCTGTTCGTGATGGCAGGAAGTGCATGCCACTTTATTCTTATGTATGTTTATATCGCTTAATGACTGTGAAATCATTTCGATTATTCAAAAATGCCTCTGGCATTCTTGCCGAAAAAGGATAAAATTTCAGAGGTTCTGATTTTGCTCAGAGCCTCTTTCTGTATCCTGAAAACCTTTCTACTGTATATTTTTTTCTTTGATCAGATTTTCTTTTTCTTTCCTTGTCAGCTGTTTGATCGCATATTCCCGCTTCATTGCTTCTTGTTTGTCCTGAAATTTTTCATAATAGACCAAAGTTACCGGTCTGCGGTTCCTCGTATATTTCGCCCCGGATTTCCCGCCGTTATGGGCTTTGAGACGCTTGTCCAGATCATTTGTCCAACCGGTATAATACGTGCCGTCACTGCACTTTAAAATATAGGTGTAACACATACTTTCCATTCACTTTCAACTGTTTCATATCTTCGCATTTTGACATGCTCCTGCCTCTGATACAAATCGCTTGCTCTCTTCCATCAGAAACGCGAGTCATCTCACATCTTGTATATGTAAAGCGGAGGATTTCCCCCGCATTATTTCAAGCAATCGGCAAAGCGGTATATTTTCAACTAAGACAAATTTGTTGCTCACCACTTGCAGAAGTGGGAGTCTTCTCCGACTAAGATAAAACCTGTAAAATGAATCCGATTGCAAATATTGTATGCTGCGTGCAGCTCCTTACGGATACCGTATAGCCTAATATAGTATACGCTTTCTCTCACTTTTTGTGAATCATCTTTCTTTTTGATGTCAAAACGGCTTTTGTACAAGCACATCGTAGTTTCAGTCTTTTGACCCTGGCATCATATTATTCCAGATACAGAAACGGATCTTCTGCTGCTCCGTCTTTTTCCATGGCAAAATATAGATTTGTGCCTTCTTTGCAGTAGTATTTGGTCGGCTGTGCCACATATCCTAAAAGTTGTCCTCTCTCGACTACATCGCCTTCTGCTACGGCTACATTCTCAAGCTGGCCGTAGATCAGCGTGTACTGATCTCCGAGATTCATGCGGATCGTTGTTCCTGTTTCATCATTTGTTGTGATGGAATCAACGATTCCTTTTGCCGCAGATACGACCTGTGCTCCTTCTTCCGCCCCGAAGATCAGTGCCGGATTATATTTATACTGATCCAGCGTTGCAAAATACACGGTAGAATCCATGCTGTAGTCCATGAGCACTTTGCCGGCTACCGGCCACTGAAGTTCCTGTGTGGACGCAAAGCTGACCGTCGGACTGACCACTGCGTTGACCTGTCCGGAGGAAACTTTTTCGGTCTCCATGCCTTCTGTCTCTGCTTCCGTTTCCTGCCCGGCTGTTTCCTGTTCTGCCCTTATCTGCCGATTGCCGCCTGCCAGTGATGCCGGATCAACATCCATCTCATTTGCCTGAGAAGCCAGATTTGCTTCCGCTTCTGATGAAATCACCGCCTCAGCTTCTGTCTCGACAGGACTTTCATTCAGATCCACCATATGCTCTTTTGCCGGTTCCTGTGCCGTATCCGACAGATCAACAGCATAGTAGGTCGTTGCCGCAGCCGCCCCTACAAGACATAAAGTCAGAACCAACATCGCACCTTTTTTTCGCGTAAACCATTTTCCATCCTTCTTCTGCATATCCCTTCACCTCATAAATTCAGATTTGCAACCAAACAGTTACCTTATTCTCATTTTTTCCGATTTTGGGTTTTTTATGCGAAGTGAATATGAAAGAAATAAATTGTAACTGTTCAGAGCCAAGCAAAATTTCAAAAAACAGGTATAAAATGCTTGCATTTTTAAAACTGTTTTTGAAATTTTATTTGGCGGATACGCCACACCGACGAAATGCGTAGCATTTTGGAGGTTGGCTCTGAACAGTTACAATAAATTTAAATATAAAAAATCAAGAGCGGAACATTTTTCAATGTGCCACTCTCTACAAAGGCTTTCGCTTTTCAATTATGCTATATATTATATGTTTATTTTACTAAATTGTCAATTACTTTTTTATGAAAATTATATACTCCGACTATCTTACTGTTGCTCTGAAAAAACTGTTTATTCTTAACCACACGACCATTCATAAATTCTTGGATTTCTTTATAACGTTTTTGTTTTGGTATTTCATTCATTAAACTATCATATACATACAATACCGTTACAAAACTATTGGTAAATTTATAGCTTAGATTATTAACTCTTGAAGTTTTTGATATATTTTTCATTCCAATAATGAAGCTTGAAATTTCATTATTTACCTGTTTGGTTGAATCAATTTTTTCTGTCATTTTATTTAACAGACAATTACTATGTGCTGCTGCATTTCTAACATCACGTACCGTATTCATCAATTTGTTATTTATAATCTGAACTCCATAAATTTTTTCATAAAAAGAACAGAAATATAATAAATCACCAAATGAAATTAGTTCCACAAAAACCCATACTGGAAAATATGGATAGTATTTTTCAATAAGATCTTTACAATATTCACCTGATTTATGGCTTCTGATATTTTTCAATATTCGCAGGTTATCATCCTGAGCAATAAATTTACGTACAATATCATATCCATCTTCCGACGGGTTATTTGTAATATTTTTAATCAATCGTACTTTGATTACATGTTCGATGTCCAAACACATATCCATTACTATGTATCTCAAATACATATCAATAGTGGATAATTCCTTTAAATAACCAAAATCTAATTTTTTATATTGCCCTTGTCTTTTACCTGTATCGCATTTGTCATAATTAGCTCTGTACGCAGCCAATTTCATATAATAATTATTGTTTTGCAAAAACTGTTTGGCATCATTTTCTGAAATTTCATTAAATGTAATACCTCTGTTTTTCATATGTTGAATTAACTCCTCAATAGATAACAGTTGTTTCATATTTCACCTGATTTCTTTCGTTATATAAAATGATTTTATCATAAAAGAAACTATATTTCTATGATGTTCTTTCTTTTTTATAAAAACAGGCAGTTGGCTTTTTCATATCCAACTGCCCATTTTTGCTATTTCTTTATCATTCTTTTATGCTTCTACGGTCACTTTATCCAGATGCCAGATTTCATCTACATACTGCTGGATGGTACGGTCTGATGTGAACTTGCCGCTGCATGCGGTGTTCATCATTGCCATTCTTGCCCAGCCTGTTTCGTCACGGTATGCTTTTTCTACTCTCTCCTGAGCTTCTGCGTAAGACTTGAAGTCTGCCAGGATGAAGTAAGTATCTGCTCTGTCGCTGCTGTTTGTGTTCAGCAGAGAATCGTAGATATCACGGAATCTTTCTGGATCATCCGGAGCATATTCTCCATTGATCAGCTGCATCAGGACACGACGGATATCCTGGTCGTTGTTGAAATAATCCATCGGATTGTAGCCGCCGTTGTTCTCGTAGTTAATAACCTCGTGAGCGGACAGACCGAAGATAAACGCATTTTCTTCTCCAACTTCCTGAACAATCTCTACGTTTGCTCCGTCCATGGTTCCCAGTGTCGGTGCACCGTTCAGCATGAACTTCATATTTCCGGTTCCGGATGCTTCTTTACTTGCTGTGGAGATCTGCTCGGAAACATCTGCTGCTGCAAAGATCCATTCTGCATTGGATACACGGTAATCTTCGATAAATACAACTTTCAGTTTTCCGTTGATGCTCTTATCGTTGTTGATCACATCTGCAACAGAGTTGATCAGTTTGATCGTCAGTTTTGCACGACGATATCCGGCTGCTGCTTTTGCACCAAAGATGAAGGTTCTTGGATAGAACGGCATTTCCGGATGATCTTTGATCTTATTGTACAGATACATAACGTGCAGGATGTTCAGCAGCTGACGTTTGTACTCATGAAGTCTCTTAACCTGTACATCGAAGATAGAACGAGGATCTACATCGATACCGTTGTGCTCTCTGATGTATTTTGCCAGACGCAGTTTGTTCTGGTATTTGATGTTCATGAACTCATGCTGTGCCTTTTTATCATCCGCATAGAGTTCTAATTTCTTCATCTGGGACAGATTGGTAATCCATTCCTTGCCAATGTGATCTGTCACCCAGTCTGCCAAAAGGCGGTTTCCATGTAAGAGGAAACGGCGCTGTGTGATACCATTGGTCTTATTGTTGAATTTCTCCGGGTACATATCATAGAAATCTTTTAAAGACTGGGTCTTTAAGATCTCTGTATGGAGTTTTGCCACACCGTTGACAGAATAGCCTGCCGCAATGGCAAGATGCGCCATCTTGACCTGTCCGTCACGGATAATACCCATGCGGGCTACCTTACCCTCGTCTCCCGGGAAGCGGTTGCGGATCTCGATCTCAAAACGACGGTTGATCTCCTCAACGATCTGGTAAACTCTCGGCAGTAAGCGGGAGAAGATCTCGATCGGCCATTTTTCCAGAGCCTCTGACATGATGGTGTGGTTGGTATAGGCACAGGTCTTGGTCGTCACTTCCCAAGCCTGATCCCAACTCAAGCCCTCCTCATCCAAAAGCAGGCGCATGAGTTCTGCAACTGCCAAGGTCGGATGGGTATCGTTCATCTGGATTGTGACTTTTTCGTATAATTTACGAATGTCGTCATGATGCTTTTTGTAGCGACAGAGAATACGCTGCAAACTTGCAGATACAAAGAAGTACTGCTGCTTTAGGCGGAGTTCCTTGCCATAGATATGATTGTCGTTCGGATAGAGAACCTCGACAAGATTGCGTGCCAGATTTTCTTCCTCGACTGCCTTATCATATTCCCCTTTGTCAAAGGAATCCAGACGAAAGACTTCCTTTGGCTCTGCATCCCAAATCATCAGGGTGTTGACCATATTGTTGTCGTAGCCGACGATCGGCATATCATAAGGAACTGCGATCACAGAAGAATATCCCTCGTGGATAAAGTGCAGGTTGCCGTCCTCGCCCTGCTCGGTTCTGACATAGCCGCCAAAACGGACTTCATGTGCATATTCCGGTCGCTTGATCTCAAACGGATAACCGTTCTTTAACCAGTTGTCCGGCACTTCTTTCTGGTATCCGTCCTCGATCTTCTGCTTGAACATACCATAGCGGTAGCGGATGCCACAGCCATATGCCGGATATCCCAAAGTAGAGAGGGAATCCATAAAGCAGGCTGCCAGTCTTCCCAGACCGCCATTTCCAAGTGCAGGATCCGGTTCCTGATCCTCGATCGCATTGATATCAAATCCCAATTCATCCAGACATTCTGAAATCTCATCATAGCAGCAGAGATTGAGCATATTGTTGCCCAATGCCCTGCCCATTAAGAATTCCATAGACATATAATATACGGTCTTTGGATCCTTTTTCTCCATGGTCTTCTGGGTCGCCAGCCAGTTGTCAATGACTTCGTCTTTGACTGCCAGCGCAACTGCCTGATAGACTTCCTGATCATTTGCCTCCTCAAACTCCTTGCGATATAAGAGTTTGACATTTTCCTTGATCTGTTTCTTAAACGCTTTCTTGTCAAAAGTATGAACCATCTGCTTAGGCTCCTTTCTTCTCAGCAATCTCATTATTGTTTTGAAACTCCCAGAGTAACTTTCTCGCCATTGATGTTCCATTCTTTATTGTATTCGCCCTGGTCGCCTGCTGTGATCTCTGTTGCTAAAACTTCTTTCTTGATTGTATCACAGTTCTCGGCAAAGATGTGACCGACTTTTTCGGCTCCCTGATAGAATACCTTGATCTGATCCATAACTTCAAAGTCTGCTTCCTTACGCATGGTCTGGATCTTGCTAATCAACTCTCTTACAAATCCTTCTTCCAGTAATTCTTCGGTCAGGTTGGTATCCAATACCACCGTCATATCTGCATCGTTTTCTGTCACATAGCCCTCTTTCTGGGTCATGGTGATCAAAAGGTCTTCCTCAGAAAGTTCGATCGATGCATCTACCTCCGGCAGTCTGAGCACGCCATCAGCCTTTAAGCCTGCCATGGCAGCGTTGCCGTCCAGATCTGCAAGTGCCTGCTGGATGCCCTTTAAGAACTTGCCGTATTTTGGTCCTACGGTACGAAGCTGCGGCTTGAAGGTATAGGTAGTAAAGTCTGCCACGTCACCTGTAAAGGTCACTTTCTTGACATTTAACTCATCTGCAATGATATCCATATAGAATGCCGGCAGATCCTTTTCTGCCTTGACATACATCTGACCGATCGGCTGACGGTTCTTGATGTTGGCTGTATTTCTGCAGGCACGTCCCATAACGACGATCTTCAAAAGTTCGTCCATGTTGCTTTCCAGTTCCTTGTCGATCCATGCCTCATTAACAACCGGATAATCGCACAGATGGATACTTTCCGGTGCTGCTGCATCAATGCTTCTGACAAGGTTCTGATAGATCTCCTCTGTCATGAATGGGATCATTGGTGCTGCTGCCTTACAGATGGTAACCAGACAGGTGTAAAGTGTCATGTATGCATTGATCTTATCCTGCTCCATGCCCTTTGCCCAGAAACGTTCACGGCTGCGGCGTACATACCAGTTGCTCATGTCATCAACAAAAGCATCCAATCCCTTTGCTGCCTCCGGGATACGGTAGTTTGCCAGATTGTCATCCACATCCTTTACAGCCGAATTGAGGCGGGAAAGAATCCACTTATCCATAACGGATAATTTGTCATATTCCAGTGTATATTTTGTTGCATCAAATTCATCAATATTAGCATATAGTACAAAGAATGCGTAGGTGTTCCACAGAGTTCCCATGAACTTTCTCTGACCTTCCTGTACCAGTTTGCCGGAAAATCTCTTCGGGATCCATGGTGCACTTGCTGTATAGAAGTACCAGCGGATCGCATCTGCGCCGTAGGTCTCCAATGCATCAAACGGATCTACCGCATTGCCCTTGGACTTGGACATCTTCTGTCCGTTTTCGTCCTGTACGTGTCCAAGTACGATAACATTTTCATATGGTGCCTTATTGAAAAGCAGGGTGGACTCTGCCATCAGGGAATGGAACCATCCACGGGTCTGATCCACTGCCTCAGAGATAAACTGTGCAGGGAACTGCTGTTCAAATAAGTCTTTATTTTCAAATGGATAATGGTGCTGTGCAAATGGCATTGCTCCGGAGTCGAACCAGCAGTCGATAACTTCCGGTACACGGTGCATGGTCTTTCCACAATCCGGGCAGGTGAAGGTCACGGCATCGATATATGGACGATGGAGTTCTACTTCTGCTGCCTTTGGATCACCAGCACGCTCTGCCAATTCTGCACGGCTTCCGATACATTCCTGGTGTCCGCACTCACATTCCCAGATGTTGAGTGGTGTTCCCCAATAACGGTTACGGGAGATCGCCCAGTCCTGAATGTTTTCCAGCCAGTTGCCGAAACGTCCGCTGCCGATGGATTCCGGGATCCAGTTTACGGTGTTATTGTTGCGGATCAGATCATCCTTTACGGCTGTTTCCTTGATATACCAGGATTCTCTTGCATAGTAGATCAGTGGTGTATCACAGCGCCAGCAGTGTGGATAATCATGTTCAAACTTCGGTGCGGCAAATAACTTACCCTCTTTATCCAGATCGACCAATACATCCTTGTCTGCATCTTTGACAAACTTTCCGGCATAAGGTGTCTCTGCCGTCATCTCGCCCTTGCCATCAACAAACTGTACGAAAGGCAGGTCGTAGTTACGTCCGACATTGGCATCGTCCTCACCAAAAGCAGGAGCAATATGAACGATACCGGTACCATCGCTCATGGTAACGTAGGTATCACAGGTCACGAAATGTCCCTTTTTGTTCTGCTTTGCAGCGGCTTCTGCTGCACATGCATAGAGGGCTTCGTATTCCTTGTACTCCAGATCCTTACCCTTCATGCTCTCAAGGATTTCATAGGCCTTCTGACCTTCTTCTGACAAAGGACCAAGCACCTTATCCAAGAGTGCTTCTGCCATGTAATAGGTATAACCGTCTGCTGCCTTGACCTTGCAGTAAGTCTCATTCGGGTTGACACAAAGTGCAACGTTGGATGGCAATGTCCAAGGGGTCGTTGTCCATGCCAGGAAATAGGCATCTTCGCCTACGACCTTGAAACGAACGATGGCAGAACGCTCCTTAACCAACTTGTAGCCCTGTGCTACTTCCTGAGAGGAAAGCGGCGTGCCGCAACGAGGGCAGTAAGGCACGATCTTGAAGCCCTTGTAAAGTAACTTTTTGTTCCAGATCTCTTTTAATGCCCACCATTCGGACTCGATAAAATTGTCATCATAGGTAACATATGGGTTGTCCATGTCTGCCCAGAAACCAACCGTGCCGGAGAAATCTTCCCACATGCCCTTGTATTTCCAAACAGATTCCTTACACTGCTTTATGAAAGGCTCCATACCGTATTCTTCGATCTGCTCCTTGCCGTCCAGACCCAGTTTCTTTTCTACTTCGATCTCGACCGGAAGACCATGGGTATCCCATCCAGCCTTACGAGGAACATACTTGCCCTTCATGGTCTGATAACGAGGGATCATATCTTTGATGGTACGTGTCTCTACATGACCGATATGCGGCTTGCCGTTGGCTGTTGGCGGTCCATCATAAAAGGTGTAAGTCTCTCCCTCTTTTCTATTCTCCATGGATTTCTTGAAAATGTCATTGTCACGCCAGAATTTCTCTGTGGCTTTTTCTCTCTCAACAAAGTTGAGTTCCGTGTTGACTTTCTTGTACATAGTCGACTTCCTTTCTATCATTTCTTATTCTGAACAAATGCAGTGCATAAAAGAAAAAACTTCCGTCCGTATAGGACGAAAGTTTCGTATACCACCTATAACGCTGTACTTAAAAGTGCCCCGCACCTTTGCATACATGTTCTCTGTAACGTAGAGACTCACGGCTTTCCTACCAGATAAACTCCTTCAGTCCGCTGCTAAGAAGTGATCTTCCACAGATAGATACTAATATCGGCTCACACCATACCCGACTCGCTCGACGTTCTCACCTCTGCGTACTGTCTTCCTCAACGCATTTGTCAAATCATATTTCGTTAAAAATTATACTTAGTGTAGATGCGTTTGTCAAGGATTGCCGGCGAATTACAGCGTATCGTCTTCTCCGTTCATATCAATGCCATACTGCTCAAAGAACTGCTGCATGTCCTCGTCATCTTCAAAATCATTCTGCATTTCTTCCTGCATCATATCCATAAATGCTGCATTACTGAACAAAAGCCCCCATGTGATAACTAAAAGTACCACTGATATGGCAGCCGTCACGATACCACCGATTGCCATGCCCTTTTTCTCACAGGTAACAATCTGGATCACACCAAAAACGATCGCCAGAATGGCTAAGATCACATTGACACCACTGCAAAAACAAAGCAGGGATATGATACCAAGGACTAAGGATGCCACACCAAAGCCTACACTCAATTTCTTGCCATTTGGTCCCACCTGCGGTCCGGTCTGCCCGTTGGTATATGGATTGCTATTGTAGGAATACTGGTTATTCTGTCCACTGCCTCCATAAGGGTTTCCGTTATTCTGACCGGCATTTCCGTAAGGATTTCCATATGGATTGCCATACGGATTGCCATTGACACTTCCCTGATTGCTTCCGTATGGATTGCTTTGCCTATAGTCCTGCTGTCCCCCATATGGGTTACCGCTGTTTCCTGCTGTATTCTGCTCTGTCTCGTCTTCAAACATATGCTCGTTATTATCCATGATGCTCCTCCAAATCTATTTGTGTAAGTCGATGATGTTATAATATATGCCCATGGTCCCGACAAGTAAAATAAAAAATGCCAGATACACGCCTGCACATATATAAGCCGTCACGACCATACCATTTTTACCAAAATGTTTTTGCACATAAATCCCAAGAACGATCGCAGCCACTGCAAAGACCATCCCCACATACCAATAACAGACCAGACATGGTGCCAATATGCCACATATCATGCTGATGGCCGATAAAATTGTAGATAATTTCTGATCTTTCATATGCTTCTTATGCCCTCTGGAATTTGCTTTTAATCTTACCACTTAATCTTTCAAAATGCCATCCCTCATTTTTTCTTCCTTATTTTTATAAATTGGATTATAATGTAAGACAATTATACCATTTGTAAAAGAAGAAAAGGGGATATTTCATGAGCACATTGAATTTGACCCTGCTGACAGATCTGTATGAAATGACCATGATGCAGGGATATTTCAAAAACAACAACAATCACACCGTTGTATTTGACGCTTTCTACCGCACCAATCCTTCGGGTGGTGGCTATGCCATCTGCGCCGGAGTGGAACAGGTCATTGAATATATTGAGAACCTGCATTTTGATGCGGATGACATCAACTACCTGCGCGGACTGCACATCTTTGATGAGGACTTTCTCGCCTATCTGGCAGACTTTCATTTTTCCGGTGACATCTATGCCGTGCCGGAGGGTTCTGTCATTTTCCCGCGCGAGCCTTTGATCAAGGTCATCGCGCCAATCATGGAAGCGCAATTAGTTGAAACCGCCATTTTAAATATCATGAACCACCAGTGCCTGATCGCGACCAAGGCTGCCCGCGTCTGCTATGCGGCTGAGGGGGACGGAGTCATGGAATTTGGTCTGCGCCGTGCACAGGGCCCGGACAGCGGTACTTATGGTGCCAGAGCCGCCATCATCGGCGGTTGCAAGGGGACTTCCAACGTACTTGCCGGACAGATGTTTGACGTGCCGGTGCTTGGCACCCACGCCCATTCCTGGATCATGAGTTTTCCGGATGAATATACGGCATTCAAGGAATACGCAAGACTATATCCAAATGCCTGCACACTTTTGGTAGACACCTACGACACCCTTGGTTCCGGCATTCCAAATGCCATCCGCGTTTTCACGGAAATGCGCGAAGCAGGCATCAACCTGACCAATTACGGCATCCGTATGGATAGCGGCGATCTCGCCTATCTTTCAAAAAAAGTGCGCAAGATGTTAGATGATGCCGGATTTACCGATGCCATCATTTCCGCTTCCAATGACCTGGACGAGTATCTGATCCAGAGTTTGAAAAGTCAGGGGGCTACCATTACTTCCTGGGGTGTTGGGACAAACCTCATCACCTCCAAGGATTGCCCTCCTTTCGGCGGGGTCCACAAGTTAGCAGCCATTGCTGATGATCAGGGAGGCTTTATCCCTAAGATCAAATTATCTGAAAACACCGAAAAAGTGACCAATCCGGGAAATAAGACCTTCTTCCGTATCTATGATAAGGAAAGTGGCAAGATCAAAGCCGATCTGATCTGTCTTCACGATGAAACCTTTGACACCGATCAGGATATGAAACTCTTTGATCCAAACGAGCCTTGGAAAAAGACGACCCTGCCCGGTGGGTCTTATACCATGAAAGAAATGCTCGTTCCTGTGATCTGCCAGGGCAAGCGTGTCTATGATACCCCGCCTGTTATGGAGATCCAGAAGATCTGCAATCAGGAAAAAGAGACCCTATGGGAAGAAAACAAGCGTTTTACCAACCCGTCCAAGATCCATGTGGATCTGTCACAGAAATTATATGATATGAAGCAGTCCCTCCTCTCTGAGATGAGCCGCTAAAAGGAGCAAAAAAGCAGTAGTGAAAAATCCTTCACTACTGCTTTTTCTTAATTAAATCCCATAAAACGCTGTGAAATCTTGTATGCTTTTACAGATAAGTAACGACCAAATCTGCCCGGCAGATTCATGGCATGCCCCAGTGCACCCCAGCGCAGATGATGATAAGTGCGCGGATCCTTATCCTTGATGTATTTCCAAAGATCTTTGACCTTTTTCAAATTGACCGGATCATTGGATACATAGCCGATACAGGTAGAAACAACCGTGATCGTCTCCAGATAGGAAAGCATATACTCACGCAGATGTTCTTCCTCGATCTGCCACAGGTCATAAGCATCCACCATACGCTTGTTGACATACAACTGCTGGTCGATACGTTTGATCATGTTCTTTTCGTTGACTGACTGTCCGTCACGTCCTATGTAATAACGATAAAAATCTACATTCAGATAATACAGTGTCTTTACAAACGGCAATGGCTCATACACAAAGAGGTTATCAACATAAAAGGTATGTTTTGGCAGTTCCAAGTGACAATCACGAAGCAACTGCGTGCGATAGGTCACGGAATGCATCAAAATAGAAAATCCCTTGATGTTATGCTTCATATCATGCCAGCCCATGATCCTCTCCTGCGGGAAAAGCAGGGTGTAAAACATGGTGCGCTGATGATGATAATCGCCCTCGATCTTTTCATAGACATAATTGGTCAAGAGCATATCCACAAGCGTATCGTCTGCAACGAACTTCTTCAAAGTCTCCAAGACCCTCACGTAGGCATCCACATCCACCCAGTCATCACTGTCAACGACCTTAAAATAAATACCGCTGGCATTGGCAAGTCCGGTATTGACTGCGCAGCCGTGTCCACCGTTTTCCTGATGAATTGCTTTGATGATGGTCGGATATTTCTCGGCATAAGCATCCGCAATCTCCGCCGTGCGATCACTGGATCCGTCATCTACAATAATAATCTCAACATCTTCTCCACCCGGGAGCAATGATTCTATACATTTTGACATATAGCCTTCCGAATTATAACACGGAATGGCAAAGGAAACTATCTTCATGTTTCTTCCTCCTAACAACCGTCTCTTATTATATACACAAAACTTTTGTAAAATAAAGTATTTCTTTTAGTCCATCCGGTGCAAAGCAATAAATTCCGCATATTTATCAAAGGCTGACGGGATCGCATACTCCTTTCGGGTCTTATCGATATCAACCAGCAAGTAGTCCTGTGGCCCCTTGGAAAGATCCTCATCCTGCTGGAAACTGTCGACATCTGCCACCTGTATCAAGAAGCCCTGCATAAGCCATTCAATATGAGAAAAAATATGTTTTGCCTCCGGCAGTTTCTTGATCTGCAAGGGAGCCAGATTTTGTCCGCGCACAAAGGCAAGCGCTTCTTCCTCCGTCAAATATCCCTCGATATTAGGCAGTTCGTACAGTCCTGCCAAAAGTCCCTTGGAAGGGCGTTTCCGCAGAACGATCTTTTGTCCATCCTGTATCAGAAGGACGGTTTTCTCCTCGATCCGTCTGGGTTTTGCCTTGGTCTTGACCGGCAGACGGTCGTAAGTATCGTTTTTATATGCCAGACAAAAAGGCTGCCAGGGACAAAGATCACATTTTGGCTGTCCATTGGGTATGCAGACCAAGGCTCCGATCTCCATCAATGCCTGATTAAAGGCTCCTGCCTCCTTGGGCATAATCTGGGAAAGCTGCGCCGTCATGCGCTTTTTTGTTGCATCTTTTAAAATGTCGCTGTCATCCTGACTGACGCGCGATAAGATACGGAGTACGTTGCCATCCACCGCCGGCACCCGCTCATCAAAGGCGATGGAAGCGATTGCCCCCGCTGTATAGGGTCCGATGCCGGAAAGCGCCACGATTCCATCATAGGTCTGCGGCATCTGACCGCCATATTCTGCACAAATGGTCTGCGCCGCCTTTTGCATATTGCGGACGCGATTGTAATAGCCCAAGCCTTCCCACAGTTTCAAAAGTGGGTCCTCCTGACACTTTGCCAGTGCCTCGATGGTCGGCAGGGCTGTCATAAAGCGCTCGTAATAGGGGATCACGGCTTCCACACGGGTTTGCTGTAACATGATCTCCGAAACCCAGATATGATAGGGATCTTTATCTTTTCGCCACGGAAGGTCGCGCTTATTTGCCTCATACCAGGTCAGGGTCGGCTCTACCAAAACCGACAAATCTGTATTTTCTATCATCTTCTATCCTATTATAACAGGACTGGTCTGCCTGTTATACTTTCTGTCATAAATTGCACATTCTGTCTCTTGATCTGATTTCTTGTACCTAGTATAGCATATCCCCGCCTACCTTGGTCGGACTTCCATAATTTTTCAAACAATCTTAAGAAATTTTAAGAGTTGGCGGAATAATAGACACGTCAAACAAAATGTGTAATACTATACTTATAGTTTTTAGATAGCACACGGAGGACAAACATATGAATACAGAGACCCGCAGACATTTTTCCCGCATCGGCATAGCCTACTTTATCGGTGCACTTCTTTTTGCCGGTGTCCGCACCTTGACACCGCTCGCCCTTACACATCTGGCGCCCACGCTCGCCGCAGACCAGACCCTGAGTTTTCTGATCTCTATGCTGACAACCTATATCATCGCCGTGCCGCTCATGATGCTTGTCATCAAGCGCGTTCCAAAAGAAGGCAGCATCCAGCCTTGTACCATGACCGGCAAACAGTGGATCGTCACCTTTCTCATCTGCTATGCCGGCATGTACCTGGCTAACATCGCCGGAAATATCATCACCAATATAGTCGGCAATCTCAAGGGTTCCACCGTCACGAATGAGATCGTGGAGACAGCCCTTGCAAATGCAGCCTGGGTCAATATCCTTGTTATGGTGCTGCTTGCGCCTGTCTTAGAGGAGTTGCTTTTCCGCAAGATGCTTATTGACCGCACCATCAAATACGGCGAGGGCATTTCCGTTTTGATCTCCGCCCTCTTCTTCGGACTTTTCCACGGCAATCTCAACCAGTTTGCCTATGCCTTTGTGATCGGCGGCGTTTTTGCCTTTGTCTATGTCAAGACTGGCAATGTCAAATACACCATCTATATGCATATGCTGGTCAACTTCCTCGGTTCCGCCGTCAGCATGGGACTTCTAAAACTGTCTGGTATGGATCAGTTGGCGCTTGCCGCCACAGATCCCGAAAAGATGGCTGATGTCTCTTACCTGACCAATATCTTTATGTCGCATCTGAGCGGTATGTTACTGCTCTGCCTCTATGCACTTGTGCTGATCATTCTGGTGATCGTAGGCATCGTATTATTCTTTAAAAATATCAAAAAGATCCACCTGCTGACCTCGCCGAACAGCGTTGCTCCCGGCGCACGCTTCCGGACCTATTTTCTCAATGGCGGCATGATCCTTTTTATCGTATGGTGGCTGGTCCAGATCATCTTGCAATTACTGATGTAAAAGATATGTCAGAGATATGTCAAAAAGACCATGGTACTTTACAAAGCACCATGGTCTTTTTTCATGTCATTTTATGTATCGTTTGTCAATTTGCTTTTTAGAAGTCTGTCAGATCTGCTGCGCGTCTTTCCAAAAATGCAGTCATGCCTTCTGTCTTATCATGTGTAGAACATGCCACACCAAAGAGGTTTGCCTCCATCTCTACAGCATTCTTGATGTCCATGTCATAGCCGTTGTTGATCGCAGCCTTGGCAACAGATACTGCATAACTTCCCTTGCTGCAGATCTTCTTAGCCATTGCTTTTGCGGTATCCATGAGTTCTTCCTTGGCAACAACCTTATTTACCAGACCGATGCGGTATGCTTCCTGTGCATCAACAGAGTCACAGGTAAAGATCATTTCCTTTGCACGTCCCATACCAACCAGACGAGCCAGACGCTGGGTTCCGCCAAATCCAGGAATGATACCAAGGCCTGTCTCCGGCTGACCGAAACTAGCGTTTTCAGATGCGATACGGATATCACATGCCATGGAGATCTCGCATCCACCGCCAAGAGCAAAACCATTGACAGCAGCGATCGTAACCTGACGCATATTCATCAACTTGAAGAATGGAACAGATGCTCTCATACCAAAGGCTCTTGCTTCTGCTGCGCTAAAGTTGACCATCTCTGCGATATCAGCCCCTGCTACAAAGGACTTGAACTCATTGCCCTTCTTATCAGGACCACCGGTCAGGATCAGAACCTTGACATCATCTCTAGCCTCGATCTCTGTCAGTGCTACATTTAATTCGTCCAATGTCTCACTATTTAAGGCATTGAGGGCTGCCGGACGGCTGATGGTCAGGACAGCGATTTCATCTTCTACGTCTAATTTTAAATTTTTGAATTCTCCCATGTTTCTTTCCTCCTCGATTGACGACAGATCAAATTATCTGTCAATTATCACTTATCCTCACTATACTACTTTGATAATTTTTTGTCAATCTTATTTAGAGGTTATTTGGGATATTTCTGATATGCCCATGTCAGCACCGATAAAGATGGTTTCGTGATACCAAGTTTTTCAAAGAAAGCGTGCATGCCGCCATTGAGCAAGACCAAAGGAATTGGCAAGAGGGCTATGAATTGTGTTGCTAATACTCCATGACTAGTTCATCTGCCAAATACGCATCACTCATGCAATGCATAAAAGAAGCGCGTTCTGCTGACGAACGCGCTCGTTTTGATGCTCTTTTACTCTTACAAAGTCACAAAGATTGACTCTTAATCCCCATCAATTTTGCATTTTGATTGAGTGACATTCTTGGTTCCGTAGCATTGATCGTTGCGATAGCAACGCCAGCATACTTTAGCCATCGAAAACTGCTTTCCAGTAAATCTTATTCCTTACTCATATCCCTTGACTTCTGCACGCATGCCCGCTGTGCCTCGATCACAGAGGAACGCAGTCCCGATTTTTCCAACTCTGCTACGGCTGCAATGGTCGTGCCGCCCGGGGAGCAGACAGCATCCTTAAGGAGTCCCGGATGCTCTCCTGTCTCCAATACCATCTTGGCTGCCCCAAGGACAGACTGGGCTGCAAATTTATAAGCCTGCTTTCTTGGCATGCCGTCGGCAACTGCAGCATCCGCCATTGCCTCGATAAACATATAGACATAGGCAGGGGAAGATCCGCTCACGCCAACAACGGCATCCATCATAGTCTCCGGCACGATCTCTGCCTTGCCAAAACTTTCAAAGATTGCCATGACTTCCTGTATTTCTTCTTCGTCAACATGATTATTTGGTGTCACGGCACTCATTGCCTCGCCCACCAGTGCCGGTGTGTTTGGCATAGAACGCACCAGTTTGATCTGCCGTCCAAACAGATCTGTAATGGACGCCAGTGTCTGTCCGGCTGCGATCGATACGACCACCTGACCTTCTTTACAGACATCCCGGATCTGTGGGATCACCGTGGCAAATACCCCCGGCTTTACGGCAAGGAATAAAATATCTGCCTTTCTTGCCACCTCAGTATTGTCCGTCGTTGCAACAATGCCAAGTTCCTTTTCTATTTTTTCAACCGTTTCCTTGGTCTTTGCAGATGCCAGGATCTGCGACGGCGCATAAAGCCCTGCCGCGATCATGCCGCCCATGATGGCTCTGCCCATATTTCCACTACCGATAAATCCAACTGTCTTTGCCATGGTCTTTCCTCCTAGAATCCCATCTTAACTACTCTATTCTACAAGCACTCACATCTGATAATAATGCCGTTTTAATTCTCCAGTAGTTTCTCCAGCGTTGCCACCTTTACGCATACGCAGAAGATCTCTGCAGCTGCCTTTAAGTCTTCCATGGTTGGATAAGATGGTGCAATACGGATGACAGAATCTTTTGGATCCTTGCCATATGGGAATGGTGCACCTGCTGGTGTCAGCACAACACCAGCCTCTTTTGCCAGCGCAACGACACGCTTGGCGCAGCCCTCATTTGTCTCATATGTGATGAAATAACCGCCCATCGGCTTGATCCATGATCCTGCTCCCAGACCGGAAAGTTGGCTTTCCAAAGTTTCCAGTACCAGTTCAAATCTAGGTCTTAAAAATTCTGCATGTTTTTCCATATGTTTTGCAATGCCATCGGCATCTTTAAAGAAACGGACATGACGCAACTGGTTGACCTTGTCAAAACCGATCGTCTGAATAGTCAGTGACTTCTTGATATCCGCAAGGTTTGCCTCAGATGCTGCAATGGCTGCAATGCCACCTCCGGCAAAGGAGATCTTGGAGGTAGAGCAGAACTCAAATACCATATCCGGGTTGCCTGCCTTCTCACATTCATCCAAAATATTTAAGATCTTTCCCTTTTCTGCGCCATACAGATGATGTACGGCATAAGCGTTATCCCAAAAGATACGGAAATCTTTTGCTGCCGGCTTTAATGCTGCCATACGTCTCACCGTCTCATCAGAGTAGATCACGCCCTGTGGATTGGAGTACTTCGGTACACACCAGATACCCTTGATGGCATCATCCTCTGCTACCAATTTTTCCACCATATCCATATCCGGTCCTTCTTCTGTCATTGGCACATTGATCATTTCCACGCCGAAATGCTCGGTCACTGCAAAATGACGATCATAGCCAGGCACCGGACATAAGAATTTTACTTTATCTAATTTACACCAAGGGGTCTGGCCCAAATAACCCAAAAGCATTCCACGAGCCACCATGTCATACATGGTATTTAAACTGGAATTGCCACAAACAATGACCTGTTCCGGTCTGACTTCCATAATACCTGCCATAAGACGCTTTGCCTCAGGGATGCCGTCCAGTCCGCCGTAATTACGTGTATCCAGACCGTTTTCTGCCTGCATCAAAGACTCTGCATCCACTGCATTGAGCAGCCCCATGCCCAGATCCAACTGCCCGCTGGATGGTTTACCACGGGACATATCGAGTTTCAGACCCTTGTCCTGATACTCTTTGTAGATCTGACGTACCTTTGTCAGTTCTTCCTGCAACTGTTCCTTTGTCATGTCTGCATATGTTTGCATGCTATTTGTTCCTCCTGTTGCTTGTTCCTTTATTAAATAAACTTTGCCGACCGCTGTCATCGCCCGCAAAGGTCATTTCCTCTTACTCCGCTTCTCTGCGGATCTTTTCCAGATGATCCCGGATCTGTTTTTCGTAGCCCATATCTGTCGGCTCATAAAAACGTGCGCCTGCTAAAGCATCCGGCAGATATTGCTGTGCGACATAATGGTTTTTAAAATCATGTGCGTATTGATAACCAATGCCATGTCCCAGTTTACCGGCGGATTTGTAATGTGAATCCTGCAAATGTACCGGGATCGGTGGTGTCTGTCCGCTTGCCACCATATGCATGGCTGCATCAATGGACAGATAAGAGGCATTACTCTTGGGTGCACATGCCACATAGTTGGTAGCCTCAGCCAGGATGATCTGGCTCTCCGGCATGCCGATGCGTTCCACTGCCTGTGCTGCTGCCACGGCAACCTGCAAAGCCTGCGGGTCTGCATTTCCCACATCCTCTGCTGCACAGATCATGATGCGTCGTGCGATGAATTTGACATCCTCTCCGGCATAGAGCATCCGCGCCAGATAATAGATAGCTGCGTCCGGGTCAGATCCCCGCATACTCTTGATAAAAGCCGAGATTGTGTCGTAGTGGTTGTCCCCACTCTTATCATACTTCACAACACGCCTTTGGATACATTCACTCGCCACGGATAAAGTAATGTGGATCTTCCCATCCGCAGAAGGCTCTGTCGTAAGAACGCCAAGTTCAATGGCTGTCAGTGCACTTCTGGCATCTCCATTTGCCATATCGCTCAGAAAATCAAGCGCATCATCATCAATGACCGCTCCATAAGAGCCAAGTCCTTTTGCACTGTCGGTCAGTGCGCGCCGGATCAAAGTCTTGATGTCCTCCTGGGATAATGGCTTTAGTTCAAAGATGATGGATCTGGATAAAAGCGCGCCGTTGACCTCAAAATATGGGTTTTCCGTCGTTGCTCCGATCAGAATGACCGTCCCATCTTCCACAAAAGGCAAGAGGTAATCCTGCTGTCCCTTGTTAAAACGGTGGATCTCATCAATGAAAAGAATGGTCTTTTTGCCATACATGCCCCGCATGTTCTTGGCATTTTCCACGACCTGCTCCATGTCTTTCTTGCCTGCCGCCGTCGCATTAATGGATGTAAATTCCGCGCTGGTCGTATTGGCAATGACCTTGGCAAGGGTCGTCTTTCCGGTTCCCGGCGGTCCATAGAAAATAATGGATGATATCTTGTCCGCCATGATGGCACGATACAAGAGTTTGTCCTTTCCTATGATATGCTGCTGCCCGACGACTTCATCCAGACTCGTCGGCCGCATACGGGATGCCAAAGGAGATTCCTTTTTTCCATTTTCCTGTCGCATGTAATCAAATAAATCCATGTTTCCTCCGAAATTGCATTTTAAAATATAAAATCTTGCATATTTACTTGCATATTTCCTATTTCTTCTTGCATTTTCGTTTTAAAATGCAGGATTTCGTATCTGATTATGCATCACACCTAATAAGATACTAAATAATGGGAAAAAGTACAAGTCTTTTGTCATATATATTTTCTATCACTTGTATGTCATAAACCTATCACGGTTCCACAAGGCGGTCGACTGTCACAAAGGTATAGCCCATTTCCTGCAAAGCCGGAATGAGTTCCCGGACTGCCTCCACAGTGGACGGATAAGCGTCGTGCATTAAAATAATATCATTTTCTCCCACATTTTTCACTACCTTACAATAAACCTGCTCCGCGTTCTGTAGGCTCCAATCCAGAGTATCCACATCCCAGAAGATCCAGAACATGCCTGTCTGCTTTTCCAAGGTCTCATTTTTGCAACCAAACGGCGGGCGGAAAAATTGCGGACGTTTTCCGGTCAGACCTTCTAAAATATCATTCGTCTTTGTTATCTCCTCTGTTGTCTCATCCGCGGAGATCTGGCAGACATTGGCGTGCGTATAAGTGTGATTTCCGATCAGATGCCCGGCATCGCTTACCTTTTTTACAACATCCGGGTAGAGTTCTGCTTCTTTTCCCATCATAAAAAAACTCGCCTTTATACCTGCCTGATCCAAGACATCAAGGATCTCCTCTGTATAGACCGGATGGGGACCGTCATCAAAAGTCAGGGCTACGAGTTTTTCCGCCGGGTCTGCCCAGTCTGCATTGCTTATGACTGTCGCAGTCTTTCGCACCGGGTCCGATCCTTCATAGACCGCATACTGCCAGAAAAGTCCGCCACACGTCACAAGCAGTCCAAAAAGTCCCGTCAGGATATACTTCTTTTTCATAAAAAAAGCCAGCCCTGACTTTTTGCCAAGACTGGCTCTGCTCTTATTCTTCATACTATAGTATATGAAAAATGTGCTCTTTTATGCCTGATGCTTTACGACAGCGGTCAATTCTGTACCCGCTACATCAATATAAATGGTATCGCCCATATCCACTTCATCTGCCAAAATGCATTTGGCTGCCATGGTCTCTACATACTTTTGCAGATACCGCTTGAGTGGTCTTGCACCATAGATCGGATCATAACCATGATCGACAATGTAGGTCTCTGCCTCCGGTGACAATTCCACACGGATCTCACGGTCTGCCAGACGTCCGTTCAACTCCTCCATGAGAAGCGTCACGATATGACCGATATTATCCTTGGTAAGCGGCTTGAACAAAATGGTCTCATCCAGACGGTTCAAAAATTCCGGTCTGAAATGCTGACGCAGTTCGTTCATCACGGCATCTTCGGCTTCCGGTCGGATATTGCCATTTTCATCAATGCCCTCCAACAGATAGGAAGACCCCAAATTACTGGTCATGATGATAATGGTATTTTTAAAGTCAACCGTCCTGCCCTGTGAATCCGTGATACGTCCATCGTCTAAGACCTGCAAGAGGACATTGAATACATCCGGGTGCGCCTTTTCCACCTCGTCAAAGAGGACAACGGAATAAGGTTTTCTGCGGACTGCCTCTGTCAGTTGTCCGCCCTCATCATAGCCGACATATCCCGGAGGCGCTCCGATCAGACGGGAAACGGAATACTTCTCCATGTACTCGCTCATATCCAGACGTACCATGTTGTTCTCATCGTCAAACAGGCTTGCCGCCAATGTCTTTGCCAGTTCCGTCTTACCTACACCGGTAGGTCCTAAGAAAAGGAAGGATCCGATCGGTTTGTCCGGGTCTTTGATACCCGCTTTGGAACGGATGATGGCTTCACTGACCTTGGTCACGCCCTCATCCTGACCGATGACCCGCTTGTGGAGTTCCTCTGCTAAGTGCAGGGTCTTATTGCGCTCGCTCTCATTTAATTTTGCCACTGGAATACCGGTCCAGCGGGAGATGATACGGGCGATCTCCTCCTCGGTCACGCTCTCGTGGACAAGACTCATATCCTTATTCTTGATCAGTTCTTCTTCCTGCTCCAACTGCTTTTCCAACTGTGGCAGTTTGCCGTATTGGAGTTCTGCCGCCTTTTCCAGATCATAATTCTGCTGGGCGATCTTAATCTCATTGCGCAGGCTCTCCAGTTCCTCTCGTAACTGGGAAACCTTTTCTACTGCGTGCTTTTCGTTATCCCACTGGGCTTTCTGTCCGGAGAATTTCTCCCGCAGTTCGGAAAGTTCTTTTTGCAGATTTTCCAGACGCTCCTGACTCAAATGATCGTCCTCTTTTTTCAGCGCAGTCTCCTCGATCTGAAGCTGCATGATACGACGGTTGAGTTCGTCCAACTCTGTCGGCATGGAATCCAATTCCGTCTTGATCAGGGCACACGCCTCATCGACCAGATCGATCGCCTTATCCGGCAGGAAACGGTCTGAGATATAACGGTTGGATAAGGTTGCCGCAGAAACCAACGCACCATCTGTGATCTTAACGCCATGGAATACTTCATAACGTTCTTTCAGACCACGCAGGATGGAAATGGTGTCTTCGACCGATGGTTCATCCACCATAACCGGCTGAAAACGTCGCTCCAGCGCCGGATCTTTTTCAATGTATTCCCTGTATTCATCCAGAGTCGTTGCACCGATACAATGCAATTCTCCACGCGCAAGCATTGGTTTTAACATATTGCCCGCATCCATGGCACCGTCTGTCTTTCCGGCACCAACGATGGTATGCAGTTCATCGATAAAGAGGATGATCTCGCCATCGGAATTCTTAATCTCATCCAAAACGGCTTTTAGACGTTCCTCATACTCACCACGATATTTTGCACCGGCGACCAGTGCACCCATATCCAGGGCAAACAACTTCTTGTCCTTCAGTCCTTCCGGTACATCCCCGCGGACAATTCGCTGTGCCAGACCCTCTACAGCTGCCGTTTTGCCAACACCCGGCTCACCGATCAGTACCGGGTTATTCTTGGTCTTACGGGACAGGATACGGATCACATTGCGGATCTCTGCGTCTCGTCCGATGACCGGATCAAGTTTCTGGTCTCTGGCACGCTCGACCATATCATAACCGTATTTCTCCAAGGTATCATAGGTTGCTTCCGGATTGTCCGTCATCACCCTCTGGTTGCCCCGCACGGTAGAAAGTGCCTGTAAAAAGCGGTCTCTGCTAATGCCATACTCCTTAAAGATTTCCTTGATGGCACGATTCGGGTAACGGATCATGGCAAGGAAAAGGTGCTCGACGGAGACATACTCGTCCCCCATCGCCTTTGCCTCATCCTCTGCATGGATGAGTACCTGATTTAAGTCCTTACCGACATAGACCTGCCCCCCGGAGACTTTTGTCCTTGCCTCCAGATGCCGGATGGCATTATCCTTAAAATGTTCTAACTGTATCTCCATCTTTTCGATCATCTGCGGGATCAGTCCATTTTCCTGCTGCAAAAGAGCGACCAAAAGATGTTCCTGTTCGATCTCCTGATTTCCATATTCATATGCCAATTTCTCACAGTCCTGCACTGCTTCCATTGACTTTTGTGTAAATTTCTGGATGTTCATATGCTTCACCTCCTAAATCTTATCTTATCACGCAGACGCTCTTTCTGCACCTGCATATTCTCTTAATTTTTGTTTTGCCATCGCATTCAGATGTCTCGGCACATCGACCTCCACGGTCACGTACTGATCGCCGTGGAATTGCGCATTCCGCATGGAGACGATACCCTTATTTTTCAGACGGATCTTGCTGCCGGACTGGGTGCCCTCTTTGATCTGACACTCGACATCGCCGTACAAGGTGTGGACTCTGGCAGATCCGCCCAGGGCTGCCGTTACAAATGGCACACGGATGGTCGAATAGACATCCATGCCTTCCCTACGGAAAGCCTTACTGTCAAGCACATGGACTGCCAACATCAGATCACCATTCTTGCCACCATTTATGCCCGGCTGACCTTTTCCTGCAAGGCGTACAGTCTTCCCCTCATCGATTCCTGCCGGAATATGCACCGACAAAGTCTGCGGCTGTCTGCCGGATGGATCAGAGATCGTGATCTGCTTGTCACAGCCAAAGGCTGCATCTTCAAAGGATATGGTGATCTCTGCATGCAGATCTTTTCCTTTCATTGCACGGTTGCCAAAGCCCTGAGATCTGCCGCCAAAACCGGAGCCACCACCACCAAAAGCACCTCCAAAGATGGAATCAAAGATATCTCCCATATCATCCATATTGCCGCCTTCAAAATGAAACTCCATGCCATCACCATTGCGATAGAACTTGGTTCCCCCGAAGCCGGAGCCGCCAAAACCACTTGCCTGGTTCGGATCAAAGCCTTCTGTAAAGGCAGCGTGTCCAAACTGGTCGTACAACTTTCTTTTTTCTTTATCACTCAAGACATCATAGGCTTCTGTGATCTCTTTAAACTTTTCTTCCGCCTTTGCATCCCCCGCGTTGGTATCGGGATGGTATTTCTTTGCCAATCGCCGAAACGCTTTCTTTATCGTACTCTCATCTGCTTTCTTGTCGACGCCCAAGACTTCATAATAATCTCTCTTGGCAGACATCCCAACTCACCTACTTTCTTATTTAAAAGAAAACTGGCTACGGATTGTAGCCAGCCTCTTTTGTTCCTATCATCGATCACTCAATGGCGATCGTCTTTTTCTGCTCTACCTTCGGCTGGGCTTCCTTCTTTGGAATATCCAACTTCAAAGTACCGTTTTCAAATTTCGCCTTGATGTCCTCATGGGTGATATCTTCACCTACATAAAAACTTCTCTGGCAGGAACCACTGTAACGCTCCTTGCGAATGTACTTGCCATCTTCGGATTTCTCCTCGTCATTCGTGCTCGTTGTAGCACTGATGATCAGATAGCCATCCTTCAATTCCGCGTTTACATTTTCCTTACTATATCCCGGAAGATCAATCACCACTTCGTAACCTGTCTCTGTTTCTTTGACATCCGTCTGCATCAGGTTTGCCTTAGCAGTCGGTGTGGTCTTTCTCTCCTGTGGGAATACAAAGAAATCATCCATAAAATCATTTCCAAAAATACTAGGCATTAACATAAGTCATCGCTCCTTCCATATCATCAAAACTATTTGTTTTCTTATCTCATTGTTTTAATGTCTTTTCTTTTGACAATTATGTTATAGCACCTTTATTAGCACTCGTCAATAGTGAGTGCTAATAATTTTTGAAAATTCACAAAATCGTCACAAAAATCCCCAGACGGATCTTTTCCATCTGGGGATTGCTGTTTACTCTTTCTTTATTTTATGCGACTACCATATGTTCTTCGATGAAACCCTCCACCTGATTGCGGGGGATCTCCAGCACCGCGGAAATCTCCGAGTACAACTGCATCTCCGCCATCTTCATGTAACGCTCATCTAAGGCAGTCATCTTCTTGCCCTTTTCCATGCGTCCGCGTCCACGCTCCCGTACGGTCTTTAATAAACGAACCCATTCCTTGCCGTCCAGACTACGGATGCACTCCTTGTATTCGTTCTCACGCTGCTTGTCATTGGTCACGTTTAACATATCGATCTGCGGCATCGCCTTGATCAGTGACATGACATCATCCTTGGTCATAACCCGGCGAATGGAAAGTTTGGGATTGTCAACCGGCGCATACATGATGCTGGTGCCATCTGTCGTCGGCGACAAATAATAATACTGCCGGTCTTTTGGCACATTCGGCATATCCAGGGTGTCGATCTTTACAATCTCGCATACACCATGATGACCATACACTACTCGTTCGCCCACTTCAAACATCTTGACACATCCTTTCACCAATTTCGACAACTCCATCGAGTCCACGACAATTTACACACATTTTACCTATATACATATATATTTTATCAACTTTTGGCAAAAAATGTAAGGGCGAATTTTCAAAAAGTATATCTAAAACGCAAATGGATATTTTTCACAAACAAAAGGCACCTATCAAAAGGTGCCTTAAAAGATCCATATATCTAGATCTGTGTCATCACAAAGATATCGTAAATAGCCTTGATAGCATTGTCAAAATCATTGTTGCTGACACCGATGATGATGTTCAACTCGGAAGATCCCTGATCGATCATCTTAACATTGATGTTGGCATGTGCCAGTGCAGAGAAGATCCTTCCTGCTGTACCACGGGTAGACTTCATGCCACGGCCAACGACAGCGATCAGTGCCAAATCAGCCTCCAGATCGATAATGTCCGGATTGACCAGGCGACGGATGGAAGAAATAACCTGCTGCTCCTTGCCCTCGAATTCTTCCTGATGAACAAAGACCGTCATGGTATCAATACCGGATGGCATATGCTCAATGGAAATACCATTCTCCTCAAATGCTTCCAGCGCTTTACGACAGAATCCTACTTCTGAGTTCATCATATCCTTATCAATATTGACTGCTACAAAGCCCCTCTTACCGGCAATACCGGTAATGGTATAATCTGCCTTTTGACAGGTACTTTCCACAATCATGGTTCCCGGTTCTTCCGGTGCATTGGTATTCTTAATATTGATCGGGATGCCCGCTTTGCGTACCGGGAAGATCGCATCTTCATGCAGCACGGAGGCTCCCATATAAGAAAGTTCGCGCAATTCTCTGTAAGTAATCACTCTGATTGGCTGTGCGTTCTCTACAATTCTAGGATCTGCTACCAGACATCCGGAAACATCCGTCCAGTTCTCATATACGCTGGCATGTACGGCCTTCGATACGATTGATCCTGTAATATCAGATCCACCTCTTGAGAATGTCTTTACATTGCCGTCGATGTCACTTCCATAAAATCCCGGAATCACGGCCTTTTCCACATGCGAGAGACGTTCCGCCATCACCTTATCTGTTTTATAATCATCAAAGTTACCATTCTCGTCAAAGAAGATCACTTCTGCCGCATCAATGAACTCATAGCCTAAGTAATTTGCCATAATGATACCATTTAAATACTCACCACGGCTGGCTGCATAATCTTCTCCGGCTTTGTCTTCGAATTTTTCTGCGATTATTCTGAATTCGTCTTCCAGAGAAAGGGTCAGATTCAGTCCATTGATAATGGAATTGTAACGTTCCTTAATTTTTTTCAGTGCACCCTTAAAGTCTTCCTCTGCTTCTGCTAATGCATAACAGGAATAAAGCATATCTGTTACTTTCGTATCCTTTGCATTACGTTTTCCCGGCGCACTCGGCACAACATAACGACGTGTCTCATCCGCGCGGATAATATCTCCTACCTTGGCAAACTGTGCTGCACTTGCCAGGGAACTTCCACCAAATTTTACTACTTTGACCATTGTTTTACTCCTTAACACTTGTGTATATATAAAAACCGTCCGATCAAATCAGATGCTTTCTATATCTTATACTGTTTCATCCATCGTTGCTACAATATATCCGTTCTCGATTATAGCATATTCTGTCAAGTGCACGCAACGGAAAAGCTTTTCGGTTATTCCTTCTGGTTATTCCTGTACGATACGATTGTATGTCCGGGCAGTCATCAGATACACCAGCACATAGATGATACCAAATACCACAAAACAACCAACCATACATGCGACTAAAAGCGTTGTATTACGCATATTAAAGAGTGACAACATGCGGCAGATAATCGGGAAAGCAAAACAGGTATGAATGCAAGCAGTCACAAGCGGCAGGAAAAATAAGTTAATACCTGGGAACGAATGGCAGAGGATACTTCCTCATGCGTCATACCAACCTGCTGCATAATATGAAATCGTTTCCGATCATCATAGCCTTCCGATAGCTGTTTATAATAAATGATCAAAACCGTTGCAATCATAAAGAGTACACCAAGAAAAGCACCCGTAAAGAATAAACCACCATAAAGCGCATTCAACGATTTCTCATTCACGTTTCGATTTTCCACAGAAAAACTGCTCATGTTTGCGGATGGATACGTTTGTATTTTCTTATAGAGTTCCTTTTGCTGATCGGCATCTCCATCAATATCAATACCATAATATGATCGCAACTCGTTAAAACAGTCATCATACTGATATGGTATGTGCTCTGCTATTTGCTCTACCGCTGCTTCATCCGGGAAAACAATGTAATATCCGCTTGACATATAAGATGCCAATATGCCATTGCAAGGTGCCTTTTTCACTTCTTTTACACGATAGCTCTGTCCCATAATCTCAATCGTGTCTTTTCCATAACGTTCATGAGCCGCATATACCAAAACCTCTCCCGGTTCTAACGTCTCCTTTGTATGCATGCTCTTATTGTAATCCTCCAGATTCATGCAAAAAAGAACTCCCGCAGACGTTCCCATGGCAGACGCATCTGCTTCAAATGCATCTCCATGTCTTCGGGTATAAATAATACAACCGCGTACATAAATCTCATCTTTGACATCACAGCCGGTTTCCTTCGCCATCTGATGAATGGCTTCTATCATCTTCTGATCGTCACTGCGACTTGTACCGGAAACATAACACATGTTCTGCATCGGATAACGCGTATATAAAATATCGTGCATGCTAAACATCATAGAAGATGTCGTGGAAATCATCACGAGCACCATGGTAGAAAGAACACAAATGTGCGCTAATCCTATCGCATTTTGTTTCATACGATACATCATACCGGAAACACTCACAAAATGATTTGTCTTATAATAGAAACTTTTCTTCTTTTTCAGCAATTTTAGTAACGCAATACTTCCCGCTGTAAACAGCAGATATGTGCCAAAAATGACGCAGAGAACGGCTACAAAAAACATAGCAAGTGCAGACACCGGATCTTCTATTTTCAGCGAAATAGTATAGCCTGTCGCCAAAAGTATAAATCCAAGAATGGCAAGCAGCCATTTTGCACGTGGTTCCTTTTCGCCCATATCCGTTCCATGTAAAAGTTCGATTGGCGATGTCGCATGAATTTGCGCAATATCATAAAAATAATTTAGCGCCATTATGACGGCAAACAATACCACCGTATGTCCAATCGCAAGCGGCGATACAAAAAAGCCCAGCGGAACAGAGAAACCTAGCATGCGTATCAGAACTGCATACAAAAGTTTATCCAAAAGCATGCCAAAAAGGATTCCTGCGAAAAGTCCTATCACAAGTACACTTAAGCTCTCCCAGAACAAGGTGATCGCCAGATGTTTTTTCTCTAAGCCAAGCATATGGTAAACACCAAACTCTTTTCTTCTCTGCTTGATCAGAAAGCTGTTCGTATATAACATGAAAATCACTAGAAAAATGCGGACAACCCAACAGGCAAATATCAAAATAGAATTCATTGTATCAAAGCCGAGCATGTTCTCAAATCCTGGATTCAGTGCCAATGATTGTATAATATAAAACATTGCCACAGCAGCGATCACGCTGAGTATATAAGGAGTATATATTTTTCCATTCTTTTTCATATTCGTTTTTGCCAGCTGGCGGTAAAATCCTTTACTCATTTTCATCACCGCCTGTCGTCAAGAGTGTCAGTGTATTGGCAATCTTTTGATACATTTCCTCATTTGTACTGTTGCCACGATACAACTGATGGAACACTTCTCCATCCTTTATAAACAAAACACGGCTTGCATGCGATGCTGCTTTTGTCGAATGGGTTACCATCAAGATTGTCTGCCCTGCCGCATGTAACTCCGAGAACACCTGCAGTAATTCATCTGTTGCCTTTGAATCCAAAGCACCTGTCGGTTCATCTGCGAGAAGCAGTTTGGGATCCATCATAAGTGCGCGTGTCCCTCCCGCGCGCTGTTTCTGTCCACCAGACACCTCATATGGAAATTTATCTAACACATCCTCTATCCCCAGTCTTTTTGCCAATGGTTCTGCTTTTGCCTTCATCGCTTCTGGTTTTTTCCCTGCAAGCACCATTGGTAAATAAATGTTATCTCTCAAAGAAAAGGTATCCAACAAATTAAAATCCTGAAATACAAATCCCAAATGATCACGACGGAATTTAGAAATTTCTTTTTCCGGCAAGTCCGTAATATCACATCCATCTAAAAGAACACTGCCGCTCGTTGGTCGGTCGAGTGCTGCTAAAATATTCAAAAGTGTTGTCTTACCACTTCCGGATTCTCCCATAATTGCCAAATATTCTCCCTGTTCCACAGAAAACGAAACATCCCATAATGCTTGTACCTGATTTCCGCCCAGACGCGTTTTATATATCTTTTCCAGACAATTTACTTCTAACATAGCCATATTTTCCTCCTGTCCTACACGCATCCCCTGCGTGCGCACTATCTTTTTTCATTACAAGCATACTTTAACAAAAGCCCTATAAGTCAACCATCGAATCGTGTGACATATAAGGCTTCTTGTGTGACATTTTTGTAAGATAGCAAAAATCATTCTATTATACGCTCTTCTCTGCGAAGATCCAGTGTGACGGTTGTTCCCTCGCCCACAACGGATGTCAATGAAATACTATGATGCAGGCGGTTCATCGTCCGCTTACATAAATACAATCCCAGACCGGTGGATTTGTGATCTGCTCTGCCGTTATACCCTGTGTATCCTTTTTCAAAAACGCGTGGCACATCCTCAGGCGCAATCCCGATTCCTGTGTCACGAATGGTAAGAAGTCCCGGCATTTCCATGGCAATGGTTACACTTCCCTGATTTGTATATTTGAGTGCATTGGAAAGCACCTGTTCCAGCACAAAGCAAAACCATTTTTCATCGGTAAGCACATGTGCCGAGATCGTATCATAACAGATTGCAATCTTTTTCTGCACAAAAACGGACGCATATTTACGGATCGTTTTTCGTATCAATTCATCCAAATCATAGGAATCAAAAACAAAGTCCGTTCCCGATTCCTCTAATCTTGTAAAATGAAGAATCATCTCAACATACTCTTCCATACGAAAAAGCTGCTGCTGCAGTTGTCGGCTTTCTGGTGTATCTTCTTTTTGCAGTAACATATTCATCGCTGCCATCGGTGTCTTCACCTGGTGCACCCACGTCGTATAATACTCCTGTCTTTCTTTTGTTGCAGTCTGCAGTTGTTCTGCCTGTTTACAATAGCGTTCCGTAAGCTGACCGAGCAAATCGAGATACTCTTTTTCTACCGGATCATTCGTTTCAAACAAACACAATTCCCGGCTTCCCATATTCTGGGCAACCTGTTTTCTTTTTTCTTCTTTCTCGCGAAAATGCAAAAAATCATGCACCATAAAAAGCAATACCAAAACAGTTGCCAGACCAACGCCATACAAAATGCTCTCCAGTGCCTGTCCATAAAGCAGCTGGACCAGAATTGGAACACTACAAAGAAGCAGCCATATGCACAGATATCCCCGACGATATTGTAAATATTTTTTCATATGACCTCCTATTCCAAGGGCAAGAGATAGCCGACGCCAACCTTTGTCACAATATAGTCATGCAGGCCAATGCTGTCTAATTTTTTTCGCAAGCGGTTCACATTGACTGTCAGCGTATTTTCTTCTACATAATCATCCATCTGCCACAGACGCATCATAAGCGCATCACGACTGACGATTTCACCTTTGTGCTCCATCAATGTCTGCAAAATGCGAAATTCATTCTTTGTCAGTTCGATTTTCTGTCCATCATAGGTGATGGTAGAATCCATCAATCCCAGCATCAGCCCCCGATGCTCTAGCATAGGCAACTGGTTTCCCATATCATATGTCCGCCGAAGCATTGCTGTGATTTTTGCCATCATCACATCCAGATCGATGGGCTTTGCCAGGAAATCATCTCCCCCCATATTCATTGCCATAACAATATTCATATTATCAGAAGCTGACGATAAGAATACGACCGGCACTTGCGAAACCTGGCGGATCTGCGTACACCAGTGATATCCATTGAAAAACGGAAGCATAATATCCATCAAAACAAGATGTGGGTCATACGCCGTAAATTCTGTCATAACATTTTGAAAATGCTCTACAATCCTGGCTTCGTTTCCCCAGGACTCTATCTTTTCTTTCATGGCGTTTGCCATGGTCGGGTCGTCTTCTACGATAAATATGCGGTACATGTGGTCTCCTTCTACATTTCAGACACTATTTCCTATCATTCTATCACTTTACGGCAAAAAGAAAAATCCCCGCAGGGAAAAGTCCCTGCGGGGTGACATAGTATTTATGTTGTATTTTAAGATATGGAAGTTCGTTCTCATTAAGTTGTCATCTCTGCACGCGAGCTCCAGCACCACCCATGATTGCTTCTACTTCCTTCTTGCTAGCCATAGTAGTATCGCCAGGTGTTGTCATAGCAAGTGCACCATGTGCTGCACCGTAGTTAACTGCAAGTTCAGCATCGCCGGTTGTCATAAGACCGTAGATCAGTCCGGATGCGAAGGAATCTCCACCACCTACACGGTCCATGATCTCAAGTCCCTTGTAATCCTTAGCCTTGTGGATCTCACCATCTGCCCAGCAGATTGCGCTCCAGTCATTTACAGTTGCTGTCTTAACTTCACGAAGGGTTGTAGCAACAGCCTTGAAGTTAGGATATGTCTTAGCAGCCTCGTTGATCATCTTCTTGTATCCGTCAAGGTTGAGTTCCTTTAAGTTCTCATCATTTCCTTCGATCTCGAATCCAAGACATGCGGTAAAGTCTTCTTCGTTACCGATCATAACGTCAACATACTTAGCGATCTCCTTGTTGACTTCCTGAGCCTTAGCCTGTCCGCCAATAGCGCTCCACATAGATGGACGGTAGTTCAGATCGTAAGATACGATCGTGCCGTACTTCTTAGCAGCCTTGATCGCAGCGATAACAGTCTCGCATGACTGCTCTGAAAGTGCTGCATAGATACCGCCTGTATGCAACCAACGAGCACCAAGTTCACCAAAGATATAATCAAAGTCGAAATCTTCCGGCCTTGCCTTAGAGATTGCTGTGTTTGCTCTGTCAGAACATCCTACAGCACCACGGATACCAAATCCACGCTCCGTAAAGTTGATACCGTTACGGCAGATTCTTCCGATTCCGTCTGTATCCATCCACTTGATCAGAGAGGTATCAACGCCACCCTGAAGGATGAAATCTTCCATCAACTTACCTACTTCGTTATCAGCAAATGCTGTGATAACACCGGTATTCATGCCAAAGCATCTGCGAAGACCACGAACTACGTTGTATTCTCCGCCGCCTTCCCATGCACGGAACTGTCTTGCGGTGCGAATTCTGCCTTCGCCCGGATCCAGACGTAACATAACTTCACCCAATGAAACTGCGTCAAACTTGCACTCACTTGCTGGTCTTAAATTCAAATCCATTTCTCTTCTCCTTTTATTTAAAATATTACGATGCCCACCTAGACATCTTTTTCTACATAACTTACAAGTTGGAGTATAGCACGAAACAAATTTCTTGTTTTACTTTTTTACCAACACCACAACTTGTGCAATGTTTTCCACAAAATTTGCAATCCGCACCTCGCAAAATCTTCGATGTTTCTGGATTGCAAAATTTGTAAAAAAAGAGCTGTCCAAGTTGTGGACAGCTCTTTGAAAAATTTTATAAATTTCCTACGGATTACTCAGTAATGTCAGCGTACATGAAGTACCAGTATCCGTTAGATGCATGCCATGCACCTGTAACCTTGTCGCTCATGAGATAGAAATCATTGTAGTATGCAACTGGGATACATGCAGCATCATCCATAAGCATATCTTCTGCTTCGTGAAGTGCTGCAGAACGCTCTGCTGCGTCTGTAGTTGTTCTAGACTTCTCGATTACTGCATCGAATTCAGGGTTGCTGTATTTACCATCGTTGTTACCATTGTCTGTTGTGAACAGTTCAAGGATGTTAGATGGATCAGAGTAGTCACCTACCCAACCATTACGAGATGACATGTAATCACCATTACGACGCATTGGTGTGAAGGAAGCCCATTCTACGACTTCTACATCAACATCAATACCAAGTTCGCCCCAAGCCTTCTGTAAGTACTCAGCAACTACCTTATGATATCCTGCATCATTTGTAGAATATGTGATCTTTGGAATTCCCTTTCCATCAGCATATCCAGCTTCTTTCAAGAGATCCTTTGCCTTCTGAAGGTTTGCATCATAATCTGTTGTGCTGATATATTCCTTACCGCCATTAGCGTTCTCAGAGAAATCAGAACCATCTGTATCTTTCCATCCTGGTCCTACAAGATTACCAGCTGGAGAATATGTTCCCTGCATCAAAGTGTTTGCAACATAGTCACGATCGATAGCAAGTGAAAGTGCCTGACGAACCTGCTTGTTGTTAAATGGCTCTTTCTGAAGGTTCAAGCTTAAGTAGTATGTTCCGATGATTGGCTCTACATGGAAGTCATCAGAATCCTTAAGTGAAGGAATCTCTTCTGTAGGAACATCCTTGATCATCTGACATTCACCTGTCTGGTATGCGCTGTATGCAGCGTTTGCATCTTCGATCAAGTTGAACTTGATTCCGTCTAACTTAATAGAATCAGCATCCCAGTAATTAGGATTCTTCTTCATTAATACATAAGATCCTGGAACCCATTCAGTTACATAGAAAGGTCCGTTAGAAATATATGTATCTGCTGCTGTTGCCCAAGCATCACCATTTGCATCGATTGTTGCCTTCTGAACTGGGTTCAATGTAGCAAATGCTGCAATAGATTCGAAGTATGGGCATGGATTTGCAAGATGTACAACAAATGTCTTGTCATCCTTTGCTTCAACGCCAAGCTTTTCGATGTCTCCAGCTGCTGCCTCATCAAATCCTTCAACCATTCCAAGAACAGTTGATGCATATGGAGCTGCTACGTTAGGATCGCAGACACGCTGCCAACTGTAAACGAAATCTTCTGCTGTCAAATCAGAACCATCTGACCACTTAAGACCATCTCTTAAATGGAATGTGTAGGTAAGTCCATCATCAGATACTTCCCACTTTTCAGCCTGTCCAGCTTCTGGATCGCCATTCTCATCGAGTTTCAAAAGACCCTCGAATGCGTGTAAGATCATCTCACCACCGTCGATTGCGGAGTTAAGTGCTGGATCAACTGTCTCTGGATCTGGCCCAGTCTCAACAGATAAAATCTTTTCATCTGATGAAGCACTAGACTTCTTACCATCTCCTGAAGATGATCCACATGCTACAAGACCTACTGTCATTGCAGCAACGAGTAATAAGGAAATCACTCTCTTTTTCATATTTTTTCCTCCTTAAATATGGGCAGTTTCTTTTATACTGCCAGGTTTATATAAACACTGCGAGGGGAAAAACCTCGCAAGGTTTACCATAAATTACTGTACCTTATCCAGGTTGTGGCATGCTGCATAATGTCCCGGAGAAATCTCCCTGAATTCAGGAACTTCCTGCGCACACTGTTCTGTGGCATATGGGCATCTGGTACGGAAACGACATCCGGAAGGTGGATTCAACGGACTTGGTACATCCCCTTCCAAAACAATACGTTTGCTTGTTCTCGCGATCTTTGGATCTGCGATCGGGATCGCAGAAATCAGACTCTTTGTATATGGATGAACCGGGTGTGTTGTCAATTCATAACTGTCTGCCAGTTCTACCATTCTTCCTAAATACATAACACCGATACGATCTGAGATATGCTTTACTACAGATAAATCATGTGCAATGAAAAGATAGGTCAGACCCATTTCTTCCTGCAAGTCTTCAAACATGTTGATGACCTGTGCCTGAATGGATACATCCAGTGCGGAGATCGGCTCATCACAGACAATAAATTCTGGATTGACTGCAAGTGCTCTTGCAATACCAACACGCTGTCTCTGTCCACCGGAAAATTCATGTGGATAACGGTTCGCATGTTCAGAGTTTAATCCAACTTTACGAAGCATGTCAATAATTAATTCATATCTTTCTTGTTTATTTGCAGCAAGATTATGTGTATCGATCGCTTCACCAACGATATCTCCAACTGTCATACGTGGATCCAGACTTGCGTATGGATCCTGGAACACGATCTGCATCTTCTTACGATATGGAAGCATCTGTGCCCACTGATTTTTTTCTACATCAAATACAACGTCGCCGTCATATGTAAAACATCCGCCTGTTGGCTGATACAAACGCAACAGTGCACGACCTGTGGTAGTCTTACCACATCCAGACTCACCTACGAGACCAAGTGTCTCGCCACGATTGATGCTAAAAGAAACATCATCTACCGCCTGAATGTACTTTTTATGCTTACCATGGCCTCCTGCTGGAAAGTACTGACGCAAATGTTCTACTTCGATAAATTTATCACTCATTTGCTTCTCCCTTCTCCATGGCTTCTTTCTGATTGAGCCAACATTGTGTATAGTGAACATCATCAAACTGGGTTACCGGTGGCATCTCGCGCAGGCAAATCTTCATACATGCTTCGCAACGAGGTGCAAAAGGACAACCTGCCGGAGGGTTCAAAAGATCCACTGGAGTTCCTTCGATCGGAACCAGTCTCTCATGTTCCTTGGTATCCAGTCTAGGGATAGAACGGATCAATCCCTTGGTATACATATGGTGTGGACGATAGAAAATATCATCTGTCGTACCATACTCGACGATTCTTCCTGCATACATAACCGCAATGCGGTCACACATGGAAGCAACAACACCCAGATCATGTGTGATCATGATGATCGCCATGCCGAGTTTGTCCTTGAGTTCCATCATCAGTTCCAGGATCTGTGCCTGAATGGTAACGTCCAATGCGGTTGTAGGCTCATCTGCGATCAATAACTTTGGTTCGCAGGCAAGTGCGATAGCGATCATAACACGCTGTCTCATACCACCGGACAACTCATGCGGATACTGCTTTAATCTCTTTTCCGGCTCGTTGATACCAACGAGTTCCAGCAATTCTTTTGCACGGGCATATGCCTGTTTTTTATCTTTGTCGGTATGCAGACGGATAACCTCCGTGATCTGATTACCGATGGTGTAAACCGGATTCAAACTGGTCATTGGATCCTGGAAAATGATAGAGATTTCTTTACCGCGGATCTTGCGCATCTCTTTTTCACCCATTTCCTCAATCTCGTGACCGTTAAACTGTAATGTACCACCTATCAATTTACCAGGATGAGCCGTCAGTCCCATCAGAGAATATGCCGTAACGGATTTACCGGAACCTGACTCTCCAACGATACCAAGGACTTCTCCCTCTTTTAAATGAATGGATACATCGTTAAGCGCTTTAACCTCTCCTGCCGGAGTAAAGAAGGAAAGACGCTCGTTCTTTATATCTACTAAGTATTCTTCTGCCATGACGCGTCCCCTTTCTAATTCTTTAACTTCGGATCGAATGCATCGCGAAGTCCATCACCTAACAGGTTAAAACTCAAAATGATCAAACTGATCGCAACAGCAGGGATGAACAAAAGGTATGGATAAGTTCCGATACCATTGATTGCATCACTCGCCAGACTTCCCAGAGAAGGAAGCGGAACTGCAACACCCATTCCCAAGAAACTCAGGAAAGACTCTGTAAAAATAGAGGATGGGATCTGCAAGGTTGTTGTAACGATCAATGTACCGATACAGTTGGTAAGCAGATGGTTCTTGATGATCTTACCATTGCTGACACCAAGTGCACGGGCTGCGGTAACATACTCGCTTTCCTTTAACATGAGGATTTGGCTTCGTACCATACGTGCCATACCTACCCAGTACAAAAGTGCGAATACGATGAAAATACTGATCAGGTTGGTTCCGACTGTCTGTACCCACTTAAATCCAGGTGCATTTGCCAGATTGTTCAGTGGATCTTTCAAAGCGAAAGATAAAAGTACGATCAAAAGCACGTCAGGAACCGTATATATGATATCTACGATTCTCATCATGATCAGATCGACCCAGCCGCCAAAGAAGGCTGCGATAGATCCGTAAATAGATCCGATCACCAGGATGATCGCTGTAGCGATCAAACCTACCAGAAGTGAGATACGGCTGCCCATCATAACACGGATGGCGTAGTCACGTCCCATCTTATCTGTACCGAAGACATGTGGGAATACGGATTCCCCGGCATCGATTCTTGCCTGCTCGTCTGCGGAATATGTAAACGGTGCAAGGTTGTTGGCACCCTTGATCTGCTCATCGTATGTATATGGATAGAACGATGGAACAATAAATGAGAAAATCATGACCAAAATGATAACAACGATAGATACCATTGCCACTTTGTTCTTTCTCAATCTGCGGAAACCGTCTTTCCAGAAACTAACGCTTTCCCGCATGATGACCTGACTCTGTTTTTCCTCCTCAGATGCAGGGAGAAAATCATCAGGATTCAAATCTAACTGAAAACTTAATGGATTCTTCTTCATCTCATTTCTCCTTACTTGAGTGTAATACGTGGGTCGATCAATTTATACACGATATCTACAACCACATTCATGACAATGATAAGGGTTGCAAGGAAGATTGTTGTTCCCATGATCAGTGTATAGTCACGTCCCTGAATGGCTCCGATAAATTCGCCGCCCAGTCCCGGGATCGTGAAGATCTTCTCAACTACGAAACTACCGGTTACTGTGTAAGCAAGCATAGGTCCTACATAGGTAACTACCGGTAAGATAGCATTACGAAGTGCATGCTTAAACAACTGTACTTTACCGGAAAGACCCTTTGCCTTTGCTGTACGCATGTAATCCTGTCCTAATACATCAAGCATAGAAGAACGCATCAGTCTCATGATATATGCTGTCGGGTAAAATGCCAATGCTGCGACCGGCATAATGTAGTTCTGCCATGAAGAAAGTCCCATGGTAGGAAGTATCTTGAACTTCACACCAAAGAAATACATCAGCACGGTACAGATAACGAAACTCGGCACCGCAATACCCATGGTCGATATGACGCTGATCAGACTATCGAGGAACTTGCCACGCTTCAAAGCAGCGATACTTCCAAGCAGTACCCCAAGTATCAGGGAAACCAATACAGAAATCCCACCAATCTTTGCAGATACCGGGAACTTCGCCTGAATGATACCTGCGACGGTACGCCCTCTCTGTTTTAAACTGTCACCAAAATCTCCGTGAGCTACCCCTGAAATATAAGTGACATACTGCTCACCTAATGGCTTGTCCAAGCCATATTTTGCCTCAAGCGCTGCGGTTGCCTGCGGGCTGATCGCTTTCTCTGAAAGGAATGGTCCACCAGGAACCATGTTCATCAGGAAGAAAGTAAGTGTGGCTACTGCCCAGATCGTTACAATTGCAAGCGCTATTCTCTTTACAATGTACTTTAACATCTTGTTAATATTCTCCTTCCAAGGTAAATCTTAATACCTAAAAAGAACGCAAAAACAGCGTTTCGCTTCCGCCCCATTGCGTTCAATCGAGGGTTATTATAGCACAGTGTTGTGCTAAAGTCTACACCAAATTTTCATGCTTTCACATTTTCAACATATTTGTTTTTTCGCGTATTTACGGCGTTTGCGGGACTTTTTGCCCCGCAGAATTTCCATAATATTCACAAACTGTATATCTATTCATTTATTACCAGTTTCTTCTTATTAAATGGTATATTTATACACTTTTTACGATATTGCATACAATATCTGTGCAGACATCCATCCCCTCAACGGTAATGTGTTCATAAGGACCGTGAAATCCATAACCGCCGGTACCCAGATTCGGACATGGCAAGCCCATAAAGGAAAGTCTGGCGCCGTCTGTGCCTCCGCGGATGGCAACCGTCTTTGGTGTCAGACCAGCCATTCTGGTGGCCTCCTTTGCCCAGTCAATAATCTCCATACATCCTTCGATCTGGCTGCGCATGTTCCGATAAGACTCCTTAATCTCCAGTTCCACTGTTCCCTGTCCGTATTTTTCATTTAATTTTCTGGCAATACGGCGCATATTTTCTTCCTTAGCGTGAAATTTATCCAGATCATGATCACGAATGATATATAAAAGTTCCGTTTTTTCCACATCTCCCTGCATATCGGTCAGATGATAAAAACCTTCGTATCCGCTTGTCTTTTCCGGTACCTCCTCCTTCGGAAGCATACTGTGAAATTCCATGGCAAGAGTCTGGGAATTGACCATGATATCTTTCGCACTGCCCGGATGCACATTATTGCCATGCACGGTTACCTTGGCACCGGAAGCATTAAAGTTCTCATATTCAATGTTGCCTTCCAGATCACCATCCAGGGTATAGGCATAGTCTGCGCCAAAATGCGCCACATCGAAAGCATCTGCCCCCTCGCCAATCTCCTCATCCGGGGTAAAGCCGATACAGATCTTGCCGTGCGGGATCTTGTCTGCCACAATGCACTCCATTGCCGTCATAATTTCTGCAATGCCCGCCTTGTCGTCTGCGCCAAGTAAAGTTGTGCCATCGGTCGTGATGAGGGTTCTGCCCACATAATTTTTCAGATGTGGGAAATCCTTGACGGACAAAGTCCTGCCGCTCTTGCCAAGCACGACATCCCCACCGTCATAATTTTCATGTAAGACAGGCTTAACTCCCTGTCCGCAGAAATCCGGTGCCGTGTCCATATGCGCAATAAAGCCGATCACCGGCTTATCCTCCATGCCCTGCGTCGCCGGAAGAGTACCATAGACATAGCACTTATCGTCTACATGGGCATCTGCAATGCCGATCTCCTTCATCTCCGCCACCAGTTTGTGCGCAAGATCAAACTCTCTTTCTGCTGACGGCACAGTCTGGCTCTTTTCGTCACTTGTCGTATATACCACGACATAGTCTAACAATCTTTCATAGGCTCTTTTCATCTTTTTATCCTCCACTCGTTTATGCTATCTGATTTTATCTATTTTTTCTATCAAAAAACTAAGCCATCCAGTTTTCTGCCAAGTGTACCTTGGCTGCCCGGACACTTCCCTGGATCATCTGCGTTCCGCCACCGCCTCTGGCATCGAAAGTCTCCCGCAGATGCGCGGCTTCCTGCCTGCAGTCTTTCGTCCGGCTTCCCACGATGAACTGATATCCCTGCTCATCACCGCCCGCAAAGATCGCACAGTAGCCCGCATGGTCTTTTACCATGTCATTGACGATGCTGCGCATTGCCTTACTATCACAGGCATCCGCAAAAAGGACCACATCCTCTGCATCCGCATCCAGACCTTTTGCCTCCTGCGCCAGGATCTTCTCCTGTGCCTGCCTGAGGGCATACGCCAGATTCTGGTTTTCTGTCTGTAAACGCTTGATATGACTTCTCAGTTCTTCTTCCGATGAACTGAGCAATCCCATCATTTCATCCACAGTCTTTGTCTTCTGCCGAAAAGCATCCAACGCACGGAAGCCACATAAGATACTGATCCGCACACCGCCCTTATAATTCTGCACATGCATGACCTTGAGTCCGCCGACCTCTCCGGTACGTCTGACATGCGGCGCACAGCAGGCACAGACATCAACTCCCGGGATCGTAACGATCCGCACCTGACCTTCCAATTCCTTTTTGCTGCGGTATTCCATGCTCTCTAGCATCTGGGGTGTCGGGAAAGCGATCTCCAAGACCAGATCATCCGCGATCACCTGATTGACCCGCGTTTCGATCGTCGTCACATCCTCCGGGGACAAGACACCGTCAAAGTCCATGGTCACCACGGAATCACTCAGATGAAATCCCACATTTTCATAGCCAAAGGTAGAATGCACGATACCGGAAAAAATATGTTCTCCCGTGTGCTGCTGCATGTTGGAAAAGCGATAATCCCAATCGATCTGTCCATGCACCTGATCTCCCGGCTCCAACTTCTGTTCTATGACATGCACAATCACACCGTCCCGAATCTGCACATCCAAGACTTCGCACTTAGTAGCCGGGCGCAGTCCGTGTCCAACAGACAACCATCCCTGATCCGGTGTCTGTCCCCCCTGTTCCGGGAAAAAGAGGGTCTGATCCAGAATCACTTCGTAACGATCCTGTGCCTCATTCAATGCCTTTACCACAAGGACATTGGCATCAAATTCCGTCTCATATGGGAATTTATCATACAAACATTTTGTTTTTTCCATTCGATCACCTCACAGATATCCGGCTTTTACGCCACATAATATCCTATCATAGCACAAGCATGGGATTTATGGTATGATAAAAGACACAAAAAAGAAATGAGAACACAAAACATGAACGAAGAAAAAGATAGAGCCATTCTCGTTGGCTTACAATTAAATGACGGATCTTCTTTTGAACACAACTTAGAAGAACTGGAAAGTCTTTGTCAGGCTTGTGATATTGCGCCGGTCTTTACCATCACACAATCCCTGGATGCCCCGCACCAGGCGCTCTATATCGGTTCCGGTAAGGTGCACGAGGTCAAGGAGGCTGCTGCCAATTTGGATGCAGACCTTATCATCTTTGACAATGCCTTATCCCCATCGCAGGCACGCAACTTAAACCTCGAGATCGGACTTCCCATCTTGGATCGCACAGCACTCATCCTTGAAATCTTCCAGTCCAGAGCGCGCAG
>OGEP01000521.1_pt1 | contig 56795 bp, 48 predicted proteins | sample 1570721 | NCBI WGS metagenome assembly OGEP01 (sample SAMEA2582131, study PRJEB24529) | metagenome | biome: Human gut stool | place: China | collected 2011 | reverse complement strand
GAGCGCCTCGCCCGCCCCGAATCCCCGGGCCGCGGCGTCGACCACCACATCCTCGATCCACGCCTTGCGCCCCGACGGCACGTCGTACCACACCAGGGTCAGCGCCCCGACAACAGCGCCGCCGGACTCCGCGGTGAAAAGCGCCGCCGAAGGGTTCGCCGCCACTGCCCGCAGCCGCTCCCCGGAAGGGGCCTCCAGCCGCGGCGAAAGCTGCGGCATCAGCCGCCCGAACGCTTCGAGCAGCGAATCGGTGACCTCGGTCACCTGTCGCACCTCAAGTTTCATTTCAGCACAAAGATAACCTTTTTAACGGAAACGTTGCGGCAGTCTGCGGAAAAAAGCGTACTTTTACCCCGCAACGGCCCGCACCCTGAAACGGCGCACAAAATAGCCGCGATTTGCAAAATAATATTATCTTTGTAATTCCAAAAGATACGACATCCGCCATGCGCAAACTGGTAATCATTCCGACCTATAACGAAAAAGAGAACATTTCGGCAATGATCGACAAGGTCTTCTCGCTGCCCGAACCCTTCGAGATGCTCGTCATCGACGACGGTTCGCCCGACGGCACGGCCGCGATCGTCAAGGAGCGCCGGAAGGAGTTCCCGGAGAGGCTCCACCTCATGGAACGGGCCGGGAAACTGGGCCTGGGCACGGCCTACCTCGCGGGATTCCGCTGGGGACTGGAGAACGGATTCGACTACATCTGCGAGATGGACTGCGACTTTTCGCACAACCCCGACGATCTGGTGCGCCTCTACCGCGCCGCCGCCGAGGGCAACGACGTGGTGGTCGGTTCGCGCTACGTGCAGGGCGTCAACGTGGTCAACTGGCCCATGTCGCGCCTTCTGATGTCCTACTTCGCCTCGATGTACGTGCGTATCGTCACGCGCATGCCGCTGCGCGACGCCACCGCCGGATTCGTCTGCTACTCGCGCCGGGCGCTGGAGACGATCGACCTCGACGCCGTCCGCATGAAGGGCTACGGGTTCCAGATCGAGATGAAATACTCGGCCTGGCGGCTGGGAATGCGGCTCAAGGAGGTGTCGATCATCTTCGTCGAACGCCGCGAGGGAACCTCGAAGATGTCGGGAGGAATCTTCGGAGAAGCGTTCTTCGGAGTGCTGAAACTCCCCTTCCGCCGTATCCGCAAACGCAAATGATGCGGGGCCGGAAAGACAGCCCGGTCAGAAGGTGAAGAAATAATTCATAAAGAAATTCCAGAACGTCACCACGCCGATGGCAAAGAGTTTCGCCAGGTAGAAATTCAGGCGAAAACGGCCGTGCAGGACGTAGATGGTGGCGTTGTTGATCACCAGCCCGACAGCCGCGATGCCCAGGAACCGAAGGTACTGGCCCGTGATGTCGGGATTTTCGTTCTGGAACGTCCAGATGCGGTTGAGAATGTAGTTCGAAGTCGAGGCGCAGAGGAACCCCAGCGAATTGGCCACATATTTGTTCAGCTTCAGCCACTCCTTGCAGAGATAGGTGACGCCGAAATCGACGAAGACGCCCGAGCCGCCGACGACGCAGAATTTGAAAAACTGTTCTATCATAAATTTCCGACCTCCGTCGGGACGGATTTTCCGTTAAACCAATTCGTATAACCCTCCCGGCGCAGCGCGAACCCCACGTCGAAAGTCTCGCCGGCCAGCTGCGGCAGAACGGTGAAGGTCACCCCGCGCGTCAGTTCGCTGTCGGCCGGAATCGTGAAGGTCTCGCCGGTGGGGAACTCGTCGACCCGGAAACGCCCGTGTTTCCACAGCATCACCAGCTGCGTGTCGTCCGCACCCACGCGGATCGCATAGGGATAGGGATTCCTGATGCGCAGTTCGAGGCGCAGCGTCTCGCCCGCGGCCACCCGCCCGGGCAGGCCCGTAAAGGCGATGTCCACCAGCCGCACGGGGTGGAAAGCCGGATCGACGAACCAGGTGAAACTCCGGCCGTTGGCCATCGTGAGGGTCCGCACCTGCCGGGTGCTGTCCGAGACGGTCCCGTCCGGGCATTCGACGAGCACTTCGCGGCCGATGAACCGCGAATCGTCGTCGCGGAACTGCCACTGATGCGTACGGTAACGGATATTGGGCTGGCAGTAGGCCTCGCCGCCCGTATAGAACGCATATTTGGCCGCAACGGCGTAACCGTAGCGGAAAACCACCGGACGGCCGTCGGCCTCGGCGGCGATGGCTGCGTAGCTCTCCGGATTGTTGAACACCTCGAAACGGATGCCCAGCGGGTTGAAGATCATCACCAGCCGCACCAGGACGACCAGTCCGACGGTCACGCCCCCGGCCCGCATCACGTAACGGCGCGTGCGGGGATGCCACCGCGCATAGGCGAACAGCACGCAGACCAGTCCGAAGCAGGAGACGATCACCCACTGGGGCTGGACGTAACCGCGCAGCGACGAGAGCATGAAAAAGACAATAAAGGCCACGGGCAGGAGCTTCAGCGCCCGCCCGACGGGGGTCTGCGGCTTCACCTTCCGCCAAGCCTGCACGTAAAGCGGCACGAAGAAGGGGTTGAAGACCACCAGCATGTTGGCCAGGAATTCGACGACGTAGCCGGGTCTGAAGACCGAGTTGCGGCCCGAAAGATGGTAGGCGAACGACGCCCAGTCGTGCTCGTACTGCCACACGAGGTGCGGCACGAGCAGCAGCAACGCCACCGCGCCGCTTGAATACAGGGCAGGGCGCAGCAGCTGCCGCGGGTTGGCGGCCAGCGCGAAAAGAACCACCAGCGCGCCGTGGTATTTGCTGTAAGCCATCAGCGCCATGGCAATACCCATCCACAGCCACGCCCGGCGGCGGTTTTCGGAAAACCATTTGAAAGTCAGCAGAAACAACGCCGTGGTGAACATCAGCGGCCCGTCGGGCACGGCGATGAAGCCGTAGAGCTGGAGCATCAGCGTCGCGGCCGACACCACGACGAACAGCGCGGCGTCGCGGCGGCCGGCATCCGCCGGGCGGATCAGACGCCACAGAATCCAGAGGTAGAGGGGTTGCAGCACGGTGAAGAAAAACCGCACGCCCAGCTCCCCGCCGAAGAGACGCTCTCCAGCCCAGACCAGCAGCGCCGTCACGGGCGGATGGTCGAAATACCCCCATGCGAGCCGTTCGGCGAACATATGGTAGTAGGCCTCGTCGTTGGCAAGCTCCGTAAAGCCGGCCTGCACGAGGTTTGCGATCCACCACACCCCGAGCCACAGAAGGACCAGCCTGTCGGCCCCCAGCGAGGCGTATGACTTTTTGAAAGATGCTTCCATACCGGGAAGCAAAGGTAGAAAAATTTATCCGTTCCGCCTAAAAAAGCCCCGCTTTGTCCCCGAAACCATCCGGCAGCCCCGCAGCGAGGGGGCGGACAGCGGCGCAGGCCGGCCGCAAAATCACGCGCCGGGCAAATTTTTCAGGCCCGGAGACGGGCCGTTTGGAGGAAATGAACTATTTTTGCAGCCGTTATGAAAACCAGACAAGAACTGACCGAAATCCTCGATTTCATTGCGGACTACGCGACCTACCTGCTCGCATCCGGCGTCCACACCTCGCGTGTGATCCGCAATTCGCAGCGTATCGGACAGTCGCAGGGAGTCGACATTCAGCTGTCGAGTTTCCAGAAAAGCACGATCCTCACGGTCCGCGACGACGCGACGGGCGAAGCCGTCACCCGCGTGGTGAAGATTCCCGCCCTGCCGATCAGTTTCGAACGCAACTCCGACCTGAGCGCCCTGAGCTGGGACGCCCTCGACGACCGGCTCCCCCTGGACGAAATCCGCCGGCGCTACGGGGAGCTGATCGACAAACCGCGCATCGACCCGATCTTCGTGCTGGTGACCGTCGGACTGGCCAACGCCTCGTTCTGCCGTCTTTTCGGCGGCGACTGGACGGCCGCGGGCATCGTCTTCACCGCCACGCTCGTGGGCTTCGCCGCCCGGCAGCGGATGCAGGCGCACGGCGTCAACCACTTCCTGATCTTCATCATCTCGGCCTTCATGGCCTCGCTGTGCGCCTCGGCGGCCCTGCGCTTCGACTGCACGGCGGAGACGGCCCTCGCCACGAGCGTACTGTACCTCGTGCCGGGCGTGCCGCTGATCAACGGCGTGATCGACATCGTCGAAGGCCACATCCTGATCGGGTTCAGCCGGCTGATCAACGCCCTGCTGCTGATCATCTGCATCGCCATCGGGCTTTCGGCGACTTTGCTAATGGTTAAAAACAGCCTGCTATGATCGCTGCGGACATTCTTCTCGACGGGTTTTTCGCGGCCGTGGCGGCCGTCGGCTTCGGCGCCGTCTCCGATCCCCCGATGCGCGCCTTCCCGCGCATCGCCCTGCTGGCCGCCGTGGGACACGCCCTGCGGTTCTGCCTGATGAACTGCGCCGGCATGGACATCGCCACGGCGTCGCTCTGCGCCGCAACGGCCATCGGCTTCGGAAGCCTCTGGCTGGGCAAGGCCATCCGCTGCCCGATGACGGCGCTTTACATCCCGGCGCTGCTGCCGATGGTTCCGGGCATCTACGCCTACAAGACGGTCTTCTCGCTCATCATGTTCCTCCAGTCGCTCAACGACCCGGGCCAAGGCATGCAGTACATGCAGCTGTTCTTCCTCAACGCCACCGTGTCGTTGAGCGTCATCGCCCTGCTGGCCGCCGGAGCCACGCTGCCGATCTTCGTCTTCAACCGCCGGGCGTTCTCGCTCACGCGGCGCAGAAAAAACGTGAAATAAACCTTCCGCATGGAGACTTTCTGGAATACCATCGCTTCCTACAACGCCGCGACATGGCCCGCACAGCTCGCGCTGACGCTGGCGGCCGTCGTCCTGACCCTGCTGCTCTACTTCCGCCCCTCGCCCGCCGTGCGGATCGCGATGAAGGTGTTCATGGCGCTCCTGAACTTCTGGATCGCCGGGGTCTATTACCTCGTCTGCTGCGAGCCGCGCGAACACCACGACCTGCTGGCGCTGTTCTGGGCCATCATGGGGTGCATCTGGGTCTACGACCTGGCGGTCGGGCACGCCTCGCTGCAACGCACGGGCAACCACAAGGCGTTCGCTGCGCTGCTGTTCGCCATGCCGCTCGTCTACCCGCTGTTCTCGCTCCTGCTGGGCCGCACCTTCCCGATGATCACCTCGCCGGTGATGCCCTGCTCGGTGGCGGTCTTCACGATCGGGCTGATGCTGGCCTTTTCGGAGAGAGTCAACATCGTGCTGGCGATGTTCCTCTGCCACTGGGCGCTGATCGGACTTTCGAAGGTCTACTTCTTCGGCATTCCGGAGGATTACCTGCTGGCGTGCAGCATCGTCCCGGCGCTGTACCTCTTCTTCCGCGAATACATCCGCGACAACGCCGGGCGGCCCACGAAACCCTCGCCGCGGGTGCTCAACGCGCTGCTCGCGGTGATGTGCCTGATCATCGGGTGCTTCTTCGCCTTCACGCTGCTGCACCAGCTCAACCTCTTCACCGACTGCTGACACGCCGCACACACGCAAAAAAAAGCGCCCGGCCAACCGGACGCTTCTTTTTTTTGCGGCAGACACCGCCTATTCGTTGCGGCGCAGGTCCCACTTGTTGTTGGCGCCGATGACGGCCTCCACCAGATCGTCGCCGTAAACCGCCATGTTCGAATAGGTCTGGCCGTAGGTCATCGTGGCGTTCGAAGCCCCCGCGAAATCCATCAGCACGATGCCGGCGTTTCCGCGGAAATCGGGCCGGTTCAGCTTGTCCGCCGTATAGCGGTTGTAGCGGTTGGCGCAATAGTCATAGTCGCCCAAAGCCCCGAGGATGCCAAGCCCCGTCACGCTGCAATGGTCTCTGTCATAGCAGCTCACGTAGTTCATGCACCAGCGCGCGACGTCCGTCGCATTGTAGGTGTAGGCGATGCACTCGTCGATGGCCGCATACTTGCTCACGCCGTCCGAAGCCCCGTTCTTGATGTTGTAGAAGTCGTTGACCTTGATCGGAGCCGCCTCGCCGGTGTTGCCGTGGAGCGTGGTCTCGAAGACCACCTTATCGTTCGTCCAGTTCAGATAGGCCCCGAGATACTCCCCGCCATTGTCCGATTTATAATCCTCGCGGATGACGAACAGGATCTTGCCCCGGGCGTCGGCGAGCGTCATCCGCGGCGTGAAGTCGGCGATACGGCCGTTGCAACGGGACTTGATGTAGCTCACGACACTCTTGTTCCACCCTCTTTTATTGGCGTTGGTGGAGGTGTTCTCATATTTCATATGCACGAGCAGCGTCTCGCCCGGGTGCTCCTCCAGGAAACGCACGAAGCGGTCGAGCACCTGCGAAAGCAGGAAGGGCGACAGCTCCTGCCGACCGGACGCGCCCGGCGTATAACCGCCGCGGGCCGGATCGCCCAGCACGGAGATGCCGTGATGAATCGGAAGGTCCTTTACGGAAGCCGAAGACGCGCAGGGACGCAGGTCGAACATGCGGACGCCCGCCGCCAGCTGCTCCTCGATGGAAAGTTCCTGCGCCTTGGTGACTTTCGTTGTGTTGGTGTTGCCTAACCAGGAAAGCAGCCATTTGAAATGGTATCTCTCTTGCGGCATACCGCTCTTATATTCGTAGTGCGAGCCGTAGATCGCGCAGGCGTCGTGCGATCCGGGAATGGAGATCTGCGAGAGGAAAGCGTTATCGGGCAGGTATTTCATCCAGTCGGACCGGTCCGAGGCAATGTGCTGGGCCTGGGCCGGCATGTCGCCGACCGAGAACGAATAGCGGTGTCCGGCCCGGAGCGTCGCCGGCGTGGTGTAGCTGTAAGTCCGCCCTTGGGTCGTAACGGCCGTCAGCGTCAGGCCGCGGATGTCCTGCGGCAGCATAAAGGCCGTCACCACGATTTTCGAGCCGGCATTGATCCGGATATAGGGCGCATCGCCCGTCGTCAGATGGAGCGCCAGCACGTTGGAACGCCTGTCGGGATCGACCGTGCTGACGTTGGCGGCGATGTCGTGGGTAAACTGTCCGGCCACGGCGTCGTTCGCGCTCGAAAGGACGAGTTTCTGCACCTCGACCGTCTCGGAAAATCCCACGGACACGGCTACCGTGGTCATCAGCGGACGGAATGCAAACGAAACCACCTCGCCTTGGGCCACATCCTCGGCGCAGGCCGACATGCAGGCATACTGCATGTTGCACTCCCCGTTGTTGCAGGTCTGGACGGCAGGGACCGCCGCCACGACGATCGAACCGGCATTGGCCCGGATCGCCCCGGAGGGATAGAAGGCGTAAAAGTCGTGCAGCCCTTCGCCCCAGACCATCCCGGTATCGCTCAAATCGGCCTCGCTTTCGGTCGCCCCGGAGACGCGGACCTCGACCGTCGCCCGCTGCGGAGTCGTCTGCGGAGAGATGACCTCCACCCGATCGCCGCTGCGCCAGTAGATCGGCCAGGAGCCGTTCGTCAGCGGGCCGTATGCCGTCCGGGTTTCAGCCTCCGGCGACTCGTCGCCGTCGTCGATCGAAAGGCGGCAAACGACGGGATTTCCCGCCGCTGCCGGTTCTTCGGGGCGGGTCCATGCCGTCGTTCCGGCATCGTCCTCCCCGCATCCCGCCAGCAGAAGCGCCAGCAGCGACAAGCGGAAAACAGAACTGTATTTCATATTTTTTGATTTTCAATAAGTTAAATCCCCGTTATCCGAATAGTCCTCCGAAGTCGGACCCAACTCACCCCCGTCAGGCTGCGAGATTGCAAACCCGGCTTCCACCGCAACTGCGAAGACCTCCAGTTCCGGTTTTGTATAAACTGCTTTCATACTTGGATATGGTTATATATAAATCGGGACGGCTGTTGCATCCGTCCCGATCGTATGTATTTTGCCGTGCCGAGATCTATTCGACCGTATAGGTAAAGTCGGCAAACTCCAAGTGGTGCTCACCCCCCGTATTAGAAACTTTCACCATGATCCGCTGACCGTTGGTGACCGTAAAGGTATGGGAGTGGGAGACATTATCGGATATCGGAATCGAACCCTCGGCATGAGGGCTAATCTTATTGATGTCCCTGAGCCAGTCCGATGTAATCGGACCGTTATCCGTTACACCGATCCAATAGTTAGCGCTCATTATTACTCTGTTGGTCGCCGCCGTAAAAGATACCGTTACTGTCTTGGTTCCGTCGCACTGGATCGGAGCCGTCACAAATGCGCCGTTATTAGAGTTATTGAACCCCAGAGCGACCTGCAACTGGATCCGGTTCTTCCCTTTAAGTTTATCACCACTGGCGGTGTTTGTCGTATTCTTCAATTCGGCACGATAGAAATACCAGTCCTTGAAAATACCCGTCGGGTCGGTGGCGGGATCGACGGAGTAAAATCCATTATTTTTATAGGTTCCCGTACCGTACTTCGTGTCGACACCATCGGGAACCGTAAGCATAAAGCGTTTCGTACGGCAGGGAACATTCATCGTATAGTGGGTATTGCGCTTCAGACCGGCCAGCTGGAACGATTTGTCCGAATAGGTCATGCCGTCGGTGGTCGTAACATGTACGCTCATTTTCGAAGCGACGCCGACGGGCAGCAGGCCCACGGTGAACTCCTTCCGGTCGGTCTCCACGGTGAGCGTGTTGGTCAGGGCCGAAGCGGAGAAAGTTCCGTCGGCATTGACCGTACCGGCCGTCGGCAGCACGTTGTCGTCGGTGGTGAAGGTGACGTATTTCGGGGTCTCGTTGGCGCCCAGAGCGAGCTTCATCCCGATACGGGCCATCAGCGGTCTGAAAGTCAGCGCAATGGGCAGGACCGTCGTTGTCTCGTCGACTACGAACGGGGTCTCGCACACGGTCGAGAACATAAAGTCGTAGGCGGCCAGATCCGTCGAGCAGTAAGCATCGCCCCACGTATGCGTGAAGGTCTTGTTTACGGCGTCGAACGTGGCGGCGCAGAAGGGATAGTGGGCTGCGGCGCACGTGTAGCTGCCGACGGGCACGCTGCCCGAGAAGGTCGTGGTCGCGCCCGTCCTGTCGGCCGTGAATTCGCAGACCTCCGTCGTGGAACCGTTGTAGAGAGATACGGCGACCCTGTCGCCTGCGACCCAGGAGGTCGTCGTGCCGTCAACCGATGTGCGGGTTTCGCCGGAAGCCGCGTTCTCGGGGATGGTCACCTGAACATATTTCCGCAAGTCCTCCGGAGCGGAAACGCCGTCATCCTTGCTGCATGCACCCATGCCGACTGCGGCAAGAGTCGCTATAATCAATAATTTTTTCATCGTGCATTCTCTGTTTTGAATGTTGGTTTTCGGGTATCCGATCTCATCAGTAGGTTTCGTCGTATCCCAGCTCACCGCCGCCTTCTCCCGGCTCGATGTCGCTGCTTACAGCAAACCCCTTTTCGACGCGGACGGAGATCAGAAACAGCTCCGGTGCCTCATAAGGCATTAACAATTTATTCATGGCTTCTTTTTCGTTGAATGTGACGTTTGTATATGATTCGGCTGAATTATTCCACAATGACAGCGCGATTCAGTTCCGGCTCGGCGAACCGGTTGTTCGTATCGCCCTCGGCCTTCCTGACCAGACGCTCCGGAGCGACGCCGTACTTGTTTTTCAACAGGTCGTAGACATACTCCATCCGCTGCTCGCTCAGACGCTGGTTCAGCTCCCGGTTGCCGGTATCCTTGTCGGCCGAGCCGATCAGCGTGAAGGTCTTGTCGCTGTCGAGCTTCATGGCATTCCTGACATAGAATTCGAGGTTCGTCAGCTCCTTGCTGTCGAGCGTGGCCTTGCCGATCCTGAAGAAGAGCACCACGGGCGATGCGGAGACCTTCTGTTCGACGACGACCTTGGCGGGCGCGTTGCGCAGTTTCTCGTTCTCGTCGTTCAGGACGGAATTTTTCGAGGCGAGGTCGGTGTTGTTCTCCTCAAGATTCCGAATCCGGTCGAGATAGGGCGTAACGTCCACCGGCTGCACGTTCGAGGCGCGCACGAAGCCGCGGCGGTTGAACTTGTAAGCCAGGCCGGCCGTCACCGAAAGCATTCCCTCGCCCGTGCGGCCGCCGGTCACACCGTCAAAACGCTGGTTGACGAGCAGGCAGCGGGCTTCGAGCGTCAGGTCGAGCGAGCTGCACAGGCGCACCACGTTCAGCAGGCCGGCATCGAAGCCGATCTCATTGTCGTGGGCGTCGTTGCCGTAGGAGCGCGCCCAGCCGACACCGACAAAAGGCACGAAATTCCACGTACGGCTCTCCTTGTAGCCGCTCACGGCGTTCGAGAAATTCCACATGGCGTCGGCGTGCAGGTACATCACGCCGAATTTTTCCCGGAACAGGCCGCCGTCTGCGCTCTTGGCGTAGAGCGTTCCGGCAGAGGTCCAGCCTTTGGCCTGCAAGCCCGCGTAGCCGACGCGCGCACCGATCGAAGGCGTGAACCATTTGCCGACATGGATGTCCATCGCCGGAGCCAGGCGCTTCCCGAATTTTCCTTCGGAGTCGTTCTCACCGAAATAAAGGTTCACACCTCCGGCCACTCCGACGAAAATATTATCGAAAAAGCGATTGGTTTCATAAGGCCCCCGTACGATGCGGTTCTGCGCATCCCGGTTCCCGTTTTCTTGGGCAGAAGCAAATCCGCTCGCGAAAACGAACAATGCAATAATGTAGAGACGTTTCATTTTTCGGGTTATTAATTTAAGTGTGTTGTTCCGCATGTTCTGCCGTTTGTAAATTCATATGGGGCAATTTGGCCCTGCTCCGTTCGGACAGCGCCGGGGAGTCGAGTTCGTCGACGTAGATGCTCGAGAGATATTCGCGCGTCAGCGCGTCGTACCGTTTGTTCACCTTGTACAAAGGCTGCATCGTGTAGGTGTTCTCGTACGACCAGAAAGCATTCGATGTCTCGTGGATGCCGCCCTCCAGCCGGATGACCAGATCGTACAGGCTCGGGCGGACATCGGGATTCCACTCGTAGGTGGTCCGGCTCGACTGGATGTCGCAGGTCACAAAGTCGGTCTTGGCAACCAACTCCCGCAGGGCGCGGCGATACATATAGGTATCCGCATGCGGAGCCACGCAAGCCGCCAGCAATTCGGAGCTTTTCATGGGAGGAACCCCGGCTTCCGCCGCCTTGCGCAATGTGAGCAGAATCTTCACCGCCCACAAAATCTTAAGAGAGAGTGTCAACTTGTAATCTGTTTTAATACAACCGGTACACCATTCTCCCGAGTCCCATTACTGTAAATAATGGGTCTTGTTTACATAAAGCAATGACAGTCAGCTAAAAAAAACATATTTGAACACGATGCAGAGCCAAAAACCGGATTTTATGTCCGCAACCCGGTCCGAAAAATGAGATGGATATGCAAAACACGAATAATCAGATTATTATCGGATTATTTGCATTTTTTTAATGTAAAATATTTGGTTATAATCAGAAATAACCTTACCTTCGCAGACGATGGGAATTGTTTAAATAGCAATCATTTATGTCCCGAAGACACATTATTTACAGTAATGGGCCTTGTTTCCGTCATCCGCACCGTTTTTTCCTTGTATCCATTTGATCCGAATATCGCCTGAATCGGTCCGATCTTCACAGATTGATGATTTTCCGATTGGCTTTGTCGATGACGCTGCGGTCGAGCTGCGCAAGATAGACGCGCGTCGTCCGCTCGGAGGTATGCCCCATGCCGGCGCTGATCACCGTCAGCGGCGTGCCGCAGTCGCGGGCCAGCGTCGCCCACGAGTGCCGGGCCACGTAAAAGGTCAGCGGCTCGGAGATTCCCAGCAGCTCGCCGATTTTACGGATGAATTTGTTCAGCTCGCGCTGCTGCTGACGATAGGCGCGGTAGCTGTCGTCGGCGGTCAGGACGGGCAGCACGTAGGGAGAATCGCTGTCGTAGCGGTCGATGATTTTTTGCAGGGGCGCTTCGACGCGCAGGGAAAGCGTCTGGCCTGTTTTTTTGCGCCGGTAGGTCAGCACTCCGTCACGGACATCGCTTTTGCGCAGGTAGATCATGTCGACGAACGACATGCCCCGGGTGTAGAAACTGAACATGAAAAGATCGCGCGCCAGCGCATATTTGGGATGCAAGGCCGAGAGGTCGGCACTGCCGATCCGCCGGAGCGTCTCGCGCGGCAGGGCGCGCTTGCGGGTAGCCACCTGTTTGATGAGCCTGCGGCGAAAAGGATTGCTGCCCGCAGCGGGGAAAAGCCCCTGTTCAACGGCCCGGTTGTAAACGGCCCGCAGGGAGCGCATGTGGAATACCACGGAATTGGTCCCGAGACCCCGCGCCAGAAGCCACCGCTCGTAACGTTCGAGCCATTCGGCGGTGAACTGTTCCGGAGGCAGCTTGCCTCCGCCCGCATACCGGACGAGCATACGGTAGGCCATCCGGTAGTTTGCAGTCGAACCGTTCCGCCCCGTCCGTTCGCACTCCCCGACGTGGCGTGCGAAACAGGAGATAAAATCAGGGAGGGTTTTGTTGCGGGTCGCGCCCGCAAATACGGCCTGCCCCATGTAGTTAAGGCAGGACATGCCGGTTAAATCTGGTAAGTGCATCATAGAATAAAATTTAGTGAAACTGCGTTGCAAGATAGGAAGCCGCAAATCAAAGACCGCCTGAAGTCACCTAAAGATTCGCAGAAACGGCGGAAGGCCCGACCTCCGGGCACAGTTTCGAGAGCCGAAAGGAGCATAGGAGGGTCCTACCATGCGCTTGCAGAGGAAGCATGACGCACAAAACAGAGGAAAACGGGAACAACGCACGACACGGAACAAGAATACGGTTATTCTCGGGGGCAGGATCGCCGCCATCCGGAGCCGAAGGGCGACATGGCAGGGCACATGCTGCTCCCCGACGGCGCAACAGCCGCAAAGGAAGCCGGATACCGTACCGGGAAGAGCAAGAAAAACCCGGAAATGGCGACGGATGCAGCCGACACGTCTGCCGGGCGATCGCCGAAGCGGCGGGCGGCGAAGTCGGATTCCCGTCCGAACCGGATGCGGCCGGCAGGAAAACGAAAGTCCCCATCCGCAATGCCATCCGGCATTTTTCACGCCTCATGCACACCCCGGCAAAAGCAAAACGTCGCCTGATCAATTGACCAAGCGACGTTTTCAGTACCCGGAGCCGCATTTGAATATATTAAATCCTATTAAACTTAAATAGAGGTAAGAATGAATAAATTTGTATTTATTTTATTTATTATCAATAGTATATAAATATTCAACCATTTTACCTGATAAATTCCAATTGAACATTTTTTAGCAGATGCGGGGAAAATGTGGGGAATTTTTCGTATTTTTGCTTTGACAATCCGGAATCTGGGTACTATGAAAATAACTCTCATCATCAAAAAGAGCGTAAAACGCTATGATACAGAATCGAAGGCGACCATTTACGCACGCCTGCGGGACGGCAGGCAGGTAGATATGGTCGCACCGACCCGGCTCACCATCAACCCCAATCTTTGGGATGACAAGGCCGAACAGGTCAAAAGCAAAATCGTTTACGACGACGAAATGCGTTCCTATTACAACGATGAAGCCCGCAAACTCAAGTCCTACCTCGAAAAAGCCTATCAGTCCCGACAGACGGCAGAACCGCAGAAAGAGTGGCTGAAAGAGACTTTGGAACAATATTACAATCCGCAAAAGTACAATGTCGAAACGGCCACGGAAGAAACGGCCAAACCGACATTAATCGCATTGTTCGACGAATTTCTCGAAAAGCACCGTCTTTCCGATGTCCGCAAAAAGAATTACCGGGTCATCAAACGAGGATTACAGCGGTATGAACTTTATATCCGGACAACCAAGAGGGGGCAAAAAGCATTCGTATTGGACATCGATCAAGTAACAGCCGACACCTTGCGGGATATTTGGGAATTTTTGGAAAATGAATACCGCTACTGCGCTCTTTACCCGGAAATCTACGAAGCTATACCCGAAGCACGCACGCCGCAACCCAGAGGAAAGAATACGTTATTGGATTGTTTCTCGCGCATCCGAACTTTCTTCTACTGGTGCAACAGCAACAAAAAGACCCGTAACCGACCGTTCGACGATTTCCCGTTGGAGGAATGCACATACGGAACGCCTTATTATATCACGGTCGAGGAGTTGCACAAGATTTACGGCACGAATCTGATGCGGCATCCGCAACTGGCCGTTCAGCGCGACATCTTCGTTTTTCAATGTCTGATCGGCTGCCGGGTGGGCGATCTGCTGAAAATGACGAAATCGAATCTGATCGACGGAGCCATCGAGTACATACCGCGCAAGACCAAGGAAGGGCGACCGCTGACCGTGCGGGTTCCGCTGAATCAGACAGCCAAAGAGATCGCAGCCCGTTACAAAGGTCTGGACGGCGACAAACTGCTGCCGTTCATCTCCGAGCAGAAATACAATATGGCGATCAAGCGGATTTTCAAAGCCGCCGGATTGAAGCGGTTGGTTACGGTCATAAACCCCACCACCCGCGAAGAAGAAAAAAGGGTACTTTACGAGATCGCCTCGTCGCATCTGGCCCGCCGGACATTCGTCGGAAATCTGTATAAGCAGGTCAAAGACCCCAATTTGGTCGGAGCTTTGAGCGGACATAAGGAAGGCAGCAAGGCTTTCGCACGTTATCGTACCATTGACGATGAAATGAAAAAAGAATTAGTAAATTTGTTGTCGTAAAGGAGATAATTGCGTCCGCAGCGCGGTCGGAATTCAACGAGCATTAACCCGCAATCATAAATCACAGCAAACAGTGATTTTATTTGACTTATCCATAAATTGCGCTATATTTGCATTAAAATCACATTAAACTGGGATTTATGAACAAAGTCGGGAATGCAATAAAAGAGCGCCGCAAGATATTGAAAATAACGCAACGGACACTTGCGGAATTGGCCGGCGTGGGTATCAACACGCTCACAAAAATTGAGCGCGGAGAAGGGAATCCCACGATCGAAGTTCTTGAAAAAATACTCGATACGCTGGGGCTGGAACTACAAATCGGAATCAAACAGCGGAATGAATTATGAGACAAGGAGCAGTATACATGAATGGCAAGTTAGCCGGCATATTGACAGAAATATCGCCAACCGAATACGTTTTCAGATACGACGATACATACTATACAGATGATATGCAGCCAGCCGTCAGTCTGACATTACCCAAAACACAGCAGGAGTATAGATCGGCTTATCTGTTCCCCTTTTTCAGCAACATGCTTTCCGAGGGCCGCAACCGCATCGTACAATCCCGCATGCTGCATATCGATGAAAACGACCATTTCGGCATTCTGCTGGCGACAGCGCAAACGGATGTTGCCGGAGCGGTAACCGTAAAACCCCTATAACAATGAATCCGATTACGATTTGCCCGTCCACATTGGCCGAAGGATATGACAGTTACTCTCCGGTTGCGATAAAACATCTGTTCGACGGCCGGCAAGTGTCTCCATTTTTGGATTATACACCCATTGATGACGACAACAATTCCGCGAACCAAGAAGAGTTTCTGCACAATCAGGAGCGAATCTCGCTGTCTGGAGTACAACCCAAATATTCGATGATCGTTCGCAACGGCAAATTGGCCTTAACTCAAGAAGGCGAACAAGGCCACTATATCCTCAAACCAAAATTAAGCGATTTCCGCAATCGGATATATAGTTCTGCGAATGAAAATCTGACCATGCAAATCGCGTCACAGGTATTCGGAATCGAAACTGCCGCAAATGGACTTTGCTTTTTCAAAGGAGGAGAACCGGCTTATATCACCAGACGGTTCGATGTCAAACCCGACGGCACAAAGCGCAGAAAAGAAGATTTCGCATCGCTCGCCGGACTGACTACGCAAAACGGCGGTAAGAATTACAAATATGAGTACTTGACATACGAAGAATGCGGAGAGTTGATTCGACGATACCTGCCCGCATGGAAAGTAGAGACCCTGAAATTCTTCGATCTCATCATATTCAATTTTCTGATTTGCAACGGCGACGCCCATCTGAAAAATTTCTCGGTACTCGAAACCGAATCAGGCGATTTCCGCCTTTCTCCGGCATACGACCTGATAAATACCAAACTGCATGTCGACGACCGGATATTCGCTCTCGACAAAGGGTTGTTGAAAGACAATGCCGCCGAATCTATGCCTTATGGAATGACCAACGGCACAACTTTCCGAGAATTCGGCAAAAGATTAGGACTGCCGGACAAAACTGTACGACGGGAACTTGACAAATTCTGTGCATCTTATCCGCTTTTAGATACGCTGATCGCCAACTCCTATTTATCCGATGAATTGAAAGAGAATTACCGGAATATGTATCTCGGACGGCGGGATTCTTACCTAAAAATCGGGTTATAACACATTACGACTTATGGGCCAGCAGGAATACGAGGCTTTCAAAGCAAAGTTACGGGAATGGATGGACACCCACCTCGAAGAATACGCCGCATTCGAAGAGGCGATGAACGCCCGTGACTATGCAGGATGCCAGTTGGTCATGTTCCAAGCCATGTCCCTCATCCCCCGGTATCGGCACCTTATGTCCGCCAAAGCCAATGAAGGACTGTTCGAGCATGTCGATGAAATCGAGCAGGCAGCCCAACAACACGACCTTGCCGGTAAGATCATCCGGGAGTGCGAACAGCCCGGCAAGGATTCCACCCTTCCGGCAATGCTTTGCTGGCTCTACTTCGGTAAGAGTTTCGAACGGATGGTGGAGCGTTGCGAAGAGTTGCGGCGTTCGTCTGATCTGGGATTCTTGCAGAAGATGACCATGAGTGCCACGATCAAACTGCTGATCTCCCGGTCCATCAAATTAGAACTGCGCACCAAGCAGGACTGGGATGCCCACCGCGAAGCGATGCGGCTGGCCGAAAGCGACCGGGTGCTGGAATGGGCAACGGGCACTCTTCTTGTCGAAGATGCAGGTGAAAAGAGGAAGCCCGGCAGGCCGAGCGCAGCCAGATCATTGGTGGAAATGTTTTCGCCAATTGTCACACATCCCGCTGAGTTGCGAAGAAAGATCGGCGAATACCTCACGAGGAAACATACCCAGACCGACATCGCACGTCTGAAAATCGCTCTCGATGAATTACGCTATCTGGTGGTTCCAATCAATATCAAGCCATTCCGCGATGCCCTGCAAGCAGAATACGGTTCTGACACCCGCATCGTCCACGAGCGGGGCATACAGGAAGCATACAGCCGCCTGACGGAACCGCTGCTTATCGGATCGGCCGTCAGCAGTCGGGGCGGCGAGGCCATTATCATCCGGGAAATAAAAGATTTTCTATCGCAATAAGGCTCGTTAAATTCGCCTTAACACACCGCGAATTAAACGCTTAAATATCGTTCAATCATAACATTATATTTGCGCCGTCGCTCGGATTTCCGGGCGGCGGCGTTGCTTTCCCGTCCGCCGGAAGGCTGCGCCTCACAACGGGCGGAAAGCAATGTATGAAAGATTTGTTATCCATCCTCCGGGATGCTCCGGGCAGCATCCGGCTGGAGGTAAGCGGCGAGGATCTGTTGGCTTTCTCCAAAAGCCTTATCGACCGCGCCAAAGAAGAGCTGGCTGCACAAGTCGCCGAAGCCCGCAAGGAACGTTACCTGACCAAAGAACAGGTCAAAGAGCTATGCGGCGTTTGCGATGCGACGCTCTGGCATTGGAACCGCAAAGGGTATCTGAAAACCGTTAAGGTCGGTAACAAGGTTCGTTACCGCGCTTCGGACATTCAACGGATTCTCGGCGGGCGCGATGGCAAATAAGTCTTCAGACAGCGTTGCAGTCCCTGGCAAGCAGTCCCGGAACGAGCGTATCGAAGAGTTCCTGCGGGAGCATTACGCCTTTCGTTACAACACGGTCAAAAGCCGTGCGGAGTTCCGCAGCGGCGACGGCGAGTTCCTCCCCGTGACCAAATACCGGCTCAACTCCTTCCGGCGGGAGCTCGACCGCACCATCGGCATCTCCACCTCGGCGGAGAACCTGCGCAGCATGCTCGAAAGCGACTTCTCCGAGCGTGTGAATCCCGTGCAGGCGTATTTTCATAAACTGCCGCCGGCAACGGGAACGCAGGCGATCGACGAACTGGCCGCGACCGTCACTGTGCGCAATGCCCGGCATTGGTCGGAGTACCTGACCAAATGGCTCGTCGGCGTGGTCGCCAATGCGATGAACGACCTCGGATGTCAGAACCATGTCTGCCTGGTATTGACCGGCGAGCAAGGAAAGTTCAAGACCACATGGCTCGACAACCTCTGTCCCCGCTCACTCGCCAGTTATCTTTTCACGGGAAAGATCGACCCACAGAACAAGGACGTGTTGACGCTGGTCGCCGAATACCTCTTCATCAACATCGACGACCAGCTGAAGGCGCTCAACAAACGGGATGAAAACGAGTTGAAGAACCTCATCACAGCTCCTTCGGTCAAATACCGGCGGCCCTACGACGTCTACATCGAAGAGTATCCCCACTTGGCGAGCTTCATGGCCTCGGTGAACGGGAACGACTTTCTGACCGATCCGACCGGCTCGCGGCGATTCCTGCCATTCGAGGTGTTATCCATCGACATCGACCGGGCGATATGGGTAAATATGGATCGGGTATATGCCGAAGCCCGAACGATCCTGAATAACGGATTCCGCTACTGGTTCGACGACATCGAGATCGAAGAACTGCACCGGGGAAACGCCGCATTCCATGTCCAGACCATCGAATACGAAATGCTGCTGAAAGGGTTCGAGAAACCTCCGGAACATGCCGTCACGGATTGCTTTATGACCACCGTGGAGATTCTGAACTACCTGCGCAGCTATTCGTCGCTGAACCTCTCCGAGAAACGCATGGGCGAAGCCTTGCGCAAGGCCGGGTTCGAACGACGCTCGAAACGTGTCAACGGAAATCCCGTCTACGGCTGGGTCATCGAGAAGATCACACCCAATCCTTTCGTCTCTTACGGATTGTAGCTACTACGTTACTACATGCAATTATAAAACACTGAAAAAGAATAGTTTGTCATGTAGTAGCATGCAAAAAAATATTCTTACTACATCTTACTACGCTACTACATGAACCTACTACGGTAGTAAGATCATACGGGCTTAGCTACTGCGTATAATAGACTATATATCAGATTGTTGCAAATATGTAGTAAGTAATAAGGTAAAATCGGCAAACTTCAAAAAACAAAAAATGATGAATGATTTGAAAAATATTAGCATCCGGCTGTTCCTCGCCCGACGAGGGATTCAGCCCAAATACGAACGCAACGGCTACGGCATGTATCTTTCCCCTCTACGGGAAGAGCGCACGCCGAGCTTCAAGGTGGACTACGTGCGAAATCTCTGGTACGACTTCGGATCGGGAGAGGGCGGCACGCTGCGCACCCTCGTAATACGGTTGGAGCGGTGCGACAACCGTGAGGCCGTCCGACGGCTGCAAAACGGTGAAAAAAGGGACGCCGGTTCCGCTTCTCTTTCACCGAGTGTTGGCGAGCGTCCAGCTGTCGGAGGGCCCTCGCCGGTCGTGCGTCTAGCCGCCGTCCCCGCACTCCGCATCCTTTCCGATGACCCGCTCCGTCATCCGGCACTGATCGGTTATCTCGTCTCGCGCGGTATCATCCCGTCTGTCGCCGCGGCATTTTGCCGCGAAGTTCGCTACGAGGTAAACGGCCGCGCCTTTTTCGCCGTCGGGTTCCGCAACGATGCCGGAGGGTGGGAGCTCCGCTCCGAGCGGTTCAAAGGCGGCTCCTCGCCCAAACATATCACCACCCTCGACAACCGTTCCGACACGGTGATCGCTTTCGAGGGATTTATGGATTTTCTCGCTTATCTCTCGCTGAAATACCCCGAACGACTGCGCATCGACGCCGCGGTTCTGAACTCGGTCGTCAACCTGCCCAAAGCCGTACCGTTTATCTCCCGGCATCCGGTGATTCACGCCTTCTTCGACAACGACGAAGCCGGGCGTAAAACGACCTCCGATCTGATCCGTCTTTGCCCCCGCAGCGAGGTAATCGACCAAAGGCATTTTTACAGCGGGCACAAGGACGTAAACGACTATCTGATCGCCCGCATAAAAGACCGACCTAAGACCACGAAAACTATATCCGATAAGCAAGATCACTCTTGTCGGAATGATCTGCAACCCTCGAAAGCAGAAACAGCGACGATTGAACCTCCGCGTCGGAAAGGGGTAAAGATTTAAGGAAGGCAAGGTTGTGTTTTCGTAGACGAAAACTGCGCCTTCCCCGCTGGTCGGCGTAAAATCCCGCTGGTCTGAACAAAAAATGCTTAACCACTTATCATGGAAACACCGAAAAAAACATATGGCAAACAAGGCGGGCGCCCGAAAGTCGGCATCGGCCGCATCTGCAAATACGTCGTCAGCACACGGCTCAGCCCCGAACGGAAACTCCGCTTTTCGGCCCTCTGCCGCGAGGCAGGGCAACCGCCTGCCGAAGTCCTGCGCCAGCTGATCGACCGAGGAACGGTAAGGGCGCGAATCACACGCGAACAGCTGGATTTCATGGCCCAGCTCAAAGGCATCGCCCGGAATCTGAACCAGCTGACCCGGCTGGCCAATGCCAAAGGTCTGGCGGCTGTCAGAGTCCGGCATGCGGCGATCGTCACGGCTATCGAAAAACTCCTGAAGCAGATATGCGATGGTCGGTAAGGTAATATCCGCTTCGTCCTTTTCGGGAACGGTGGGTTATGTGATGAAAGAGGAATCCCGGATACTGGAAGCCGAAGGCATTATGCCTCCGGAAGTGAAGGACATGGTGCAGGACTTCAAAGACCAGACCTTATTGAACCCGCGACTGAAAAACACCGTCGGGCATATCTCGCTGTCTTTCTCACCCAAGGACGCCCCGCGGATGACCGATGCCCTGATGACGCAGATTGCGAAGGAGTACATGCAGACGATGGGCATCACCGATACGCAGTATCTATTGGTGCGCCATCTCGACCAGCCCCATCCGCACTGCCATCTGGTCTACAACCGGGTCGGAAACAACGGGCAAACCATTTCGGACAAGAACATCAAAATCCGCAACGCCAAGGTCTGCCGGGAGCTGACCGAGAAATACGGGCTATATCTCGCGCCGGGAAAGGACGACGTACGGCGGGAGCGGCTGCGCGAACCCGACAAGACTAAATACGAAATCTACGATGCTATCAAAGGCAGTCTTCCCAAGTGCAAAAGTTGGAACGAACTGGAAGGCAAATTAAAGGAACAAGGCATCGGCATCCGTTACAAGTATTGCGGAAATACCGACCGCAAGCAGGGTATCCTCTTCTCGAAAAACGGTTTCGAGTTCTCCGGATCGAAGATCGACCGGGCTTTCAGCTTTACGAAACTCGACCGTCATTTTACCCACGTGCAGCAACAAACCCAGCACCGGGCCACGCTCTTCGGGAACCTCTCGGCGGCGGCAGGCAATTACCGTTCGGCATTTGCAGGTTTGTTCAGCGGTATGGGCGGTGGAGGTGCGCGCGAAGAGCCGCCATCAGTCAACCTTGGAAAGGCGGGCGGTATTCCGCTGCCGCCGGCCGATTCGCCCGGAGGAGTCTCGGCCGGGCAGTTGCAGCGCAAGCCGGGAGAAAGTCCCGAAGAGCATATAGCACGAATCACGGCACTGCTCGATGCCGCTGCTGCAGCGATGGCCATAGCCGCAATGGAACGCCGCCGCAGGATGGAAGAACAGAAAAGAAGAGCCAAAATGAAAATATAACCTTAAAACCGGAAAGCCATGAACGACAAAAATAAGATCGACCTCTCAATCGAGATGTACGAAGACCTCAAGGAAACACTTGTCAAAGCCATTAAAAACGCCAAAGCAGGCGGCGTAGGGAACGCAGGTTGGGAGAATACGCAGCTGGAACGGATCGAACGGCTGATAGAGGCCGCAGAGCTCTCGCAGGGGCAGATCGCACAGCTGCTCGAACACCTGCAACGGCATACGGCCTTGCCCGGAATAAAAACCGAGCAGGTACGAGAATTTACCGACAGATACAACACACTGCTGGCACAGTTGGCTGGGAAATTGGAGGTGATCGACAAAGAGAACAGGCAGACGCATACATTGATCGAGCAAGTCGGGCAAGCCGTCGAAACAGCGGCAAAGCCCGAAAACCTGCCCCTGCAGGAACACCGCCATACTTATACGCTCGATCTTAAATCCTCGAAAACATTTCTGACGATGTTCGTCATGCTGGGTGGTATTTTCCTGCAAGCTGCATTCATCTACCGAATCTCGAAGAATAATCGGCTGTTGGCCGTGAACGACCTGAAATACCGTTACGTGAAGATGTGCGGGAAAATCGGCGAAAAGGAGCTGACGGAGTTGGAAACCATATTTTGGGATGAGCAGCACACGGCCATACGCGATACTGTCCGAAACCAAGTCGAGCGGTACGAGGAAGCCGTAAGGCGGCGGGCCAAGCAATTAGAGCGGGCGACCGTTAAGGAGCGCAAAGCCCAAAAACTGCTCGAAGAGGCTATTAAATTAAAACAATAATCATCTTTATTGTATATTTGTCATTGTTTTATATTAAATATGAAATATTTATATACAATTTACTTTCTATTGTACGTTTCGACGCTTTCGGCACAAACGATCGATTCCCTTTATTCCGTTTTCCGTCACACGAACGGTTCCGAACGGACTGCTACTGCCAACCAACTTTTCGAGGAATTTTACAACCTCGGCCTGACCGACTCACTTTATCAATTCTCCGCCCGGAACCGGCATCGGGAAATAGAGGCACTTATAACGTATTGGATGGCAGAATACGCTTTCGACACCGAGGACTATAAAGCGGCTACAATCTGGGCCGAGGAAGCGCTGCCACTCTGCCGTGAATCGGGCGATGATATTCTTTTATCAGATTGCTTAAACCTATTAAGCGCCAGTCTTCAGCGACGAGGCGATTTCGGGCGGGCCCTGCCTTGGCAGGAGGCTTGTTACTGGATTGACAAACGTTTAGGCGATGCGGAACGGCTGAGTTCTTCACTCAATAACCTGGCAGCCCTCTATCTGGCGACCGAACAACCCAAAACAGCCGAAAAGTATATACTCGAAGCCATCGCCATAGAACGAACGCTCAACAGGCCGGCAATACTTGCTATTCGTCTGGGCATGGCATCGGACATTCTTCTGAAATCCCAACGTCCAAAGGAGGCCTTACCCTACGCCACCGAAGCGCTCGCTCTCGACCGTGCAGGAGGGCGCCAAATAAAGACGGCAATTCGTCAGTCACAACTGGCCGCCGTTTTATCAGCACTACAACGCGACGATGAAGCTCAGGAACTTCTACAAGAAGCAGTGTCCGTATTCGAACGAAATGGGAATATCCACTCTCAAGCGGTCTGTTGCAACCAGCTCGGGAACATCGCTCTGCACAAAGGCCGCAATGCCGAAGCCGCAGATTATTTCCACCGCAGCGTTCGTCTCTGTGCGCAAAACGGCAACCGCTTCATCGAAAGTAAAGCGCAGTACGGCCTATGGCGCGCTTTGCGCACAACCGACCGCTCTGCGGCATTGCGGCATCTGGAGCTCTATACGACACTGGCCGATACAATCTTTTCCGAACAGACAGCCCGGCAACTCAGCAATTTCCAGGCAAAATACGAATTGGCAGAAAAGGAGCACCGCATCGCCATACAGCAAAATGAAATCCAGCACAGAAAAAACATGCTAATCGTCCTAATCATAATCATTATTCTTTGTATTATAGCATTAACCGTCATCGGGCGATTATTGGTCCTCCGCCAACGCCACAATGCCATGCTCCAACAAACTCTCAAGTTAAAAGAGCGACTGCTTGCATTATTGCCGCTGCACTCCAACAGCGCAATCCATAACGAAATCGAAACTATCGCAAAAGAGATAACTGTACCACAAATACATTTCACCCCGCGTGAACGAACAATCATTCACTTATGTTGCGAAGGTTTACAAACAAAAGAAATCGCAGACCGGCTCGGCATATCCCAGCGTACGGTCGACACGCACAAAACCAATATCTTCCGTAAAACGGGTATTAACAATACGGTCGAACTAATGCGTTATGCCATGCAAGTCGGGTTAATCGACACAAATCAAAGTTCAAAGACACCAACAGATACGTAATTTCTCGTAGATACAGTCGATTTTCAATTTACATTTTTTGTCAGGGGGGGGGAATCGCTATATTTGTAAATGTGAAAAATAACCCCTTCCTATTATGTTTTCCTTACCCCGAGTTTCACGTAAAACGATATTCGTCCTACTGTTTCTTGGCATAATTCAAGTTTCTTGTACCAATCATTCCTCCCCAGCACAATCTTTCGCAGAACGCGCATGCATAGACAGCCTCGTGCGCGCCAATCGCAACCTTGATTCAATGGAAATATGGCTGGAAAAGTTCTCCCGCGAACAAAACCATATCGGACTTATTTTCGTATGCCGGGAACTGGGGAAACGCTACCGCGAAAAATCACGTTTCTCCGAAGCATTAGCCATTCATAACCGAGGCTTAAGATTGGCAATAGAACTGGCCGACACGCTCGAGATTGCTGATGCCTACAACAATATCGGTACAGATCTGCGACGAATGGGAATGCTCTCCGAAGCAGCAAATTCCCATCATCAGGCTTTACATATAGCCGGAAAATATACCGGCAACGAAACGCGTCAAAACCGCAAGAATTATGTCTATGCATTGAATGGTATCGGCAACATTTACAAAACACTCGACAACCGCAATGAAGCCGAACATTATTTCCGTCGGGCACTGAAGATCGAAACCGAAATGGGTAATGAATTAGGGCAGGCGATCAACTGGGCCAATTTAGGTAGCATCTATAAATACCGTCAACAATACGACTCTGCCTACCTGTGCTTCACACGCTCTCTCGAGCACAATGAACGGGCACGATCTAAACTCGGCATCGCATTATGCCACACTCATTTCGGTCAGATTCACGAGTGCCGTGGCGACTATGAACTGGCATTCGGCGAATACAACATCTCTTACCGGCTGCTGAAAGCAATTCCCGACAAATGGAATTGGCTCAAATCGTGTACAGCTTTGGCCAGCCTCCATTTTCGACGCGGGAATCTTCCTAAGGCAAAAAAAATTCTCGACGAAGCATTGATCACAGCACGTGAAATACATTCATTCAGCCATTTGGAAGAACTCCATCTGCTTCGCTCAGAATATTACGAACGATTAGGGATATGCCGCAATGCACTGCATGAACTCAAACTCAGCCATCAATACCGCGACAGTCTACTGACAGCCCAAAACGAAAGCATGGTTTATGAAACCCAAATACGTTACGAACGCGATAAGAAAGCACGCGAAATCGCCGAATTGAATGAACAGAACGAACGACAAATACGCAGCAGACGACAAGTAACCATTACCTCAGGCATTATCATATTGCTGACGTTCATGATACTCGGAGTTCTGGTCTACGCCCTGCGCATGAAGACCCGTTCACAACAAGCCACACGGCGCATGGCCGCCATGCAGCAAAGTTTTTTCACGAACATCACGCACGAATTCCGCACACCGTTAACAATCATCCTCGGCCTGGCCGAACGTCAGATGGCAGCAAGCAGCGACAAGGCCTGCAACAAGGATATGCAGGTCATCATCAGGCAAAGCAACAACTTGCTGGAACTGATCAACCAACTGTTGGGTATCGCCAAAATACGTTCCGCCATAACTACCCCGGAGTGGCATACGGGTGATATCATAGCTCTGTTGCATCTGATACTGGAAAATATACGCATTTGTTCAGAACAGAAACTCATAGAGATAGAGTTTGCCCCGACTCTGTCCTCGCTTAAAATGGATTTCATCCCGGATTACATGCAGAAAATTCTACGCAACCTGCTGATCAATGCGGTGAAGTTCACGTCTCAAGGCGGCAAGATTCTCATAACCGTCACAGCAAACAAAGGACAGGTCGCCATCACCATTGCAGACTCAGGCATGGGAATTAGCCAGGAAGACCTGCCATACATTTTCGAACCTTATTACCAAGGGAACAATCTCGAAGCACATCTCGGCACGGGCATCGGGTTGTCGATGGTGCGCCAGATGACCGAGACGATGGGAGGTACAATCGAAGTATTCAGTATCGAGGGACAAGGCTCGTCATTCATCGTGCGGTTGCCATTGCATCATGGCAAAGGATTTCTAAGCGAATGGATCCCGGGAAACAATTCCCCTGAAAAATCGGGTTCCATCGTCGATGAAATACCGGAAAACAATTCTGTGACAAACTCCGACAATAAACAGAAGAATACGATTCTGATCGCGGAGGACAATTCCGATGTTGCCAGCTACATCAGCAGCGAACTCAGGAGCGATTACCACCTGCTTCTGGCTCGTAACGGCCGTGAAGCGCTGGCGAAAGCCGAAGCCTACATGCCGGACCTCATCCTCACCGACGTCATGATGCCCGAGATGGATGGCTATGAACTATGCCGTGCCATCCGAAATTCAGAAACTCTCAACCATATCCCCATCATCATTATTTCGGCCCGAAGCGATGAGCCGGATCGTCTCGCCGGTCTGGCGACGGGCGCCGACGCCTATTTGGTCAAACCGTTCAATACAGAAGAACTTCAGTTACAGATCCGGAAACTGCTGGAACAGCGACGCATCCTGCGTGAAAAATATGCACGGCAGATGCAAGTAGGAAACATGCCCCCTCAAGAGCTACCCGAAGCGAATCGGGAGTTCATGACACGTCTGCACCAAATCATCTACTCAGAGATGGCCGATCCGACGTTCAACTCCGAGACCATTGCAAATAAAATCTGCATGAGCCGTTCGCAACTCAACCGCAAGGTCAAAAGCATCACGGACATGGATACAGCAACATATATCCGACAAGCACGGCTGCAATTCGCCCGCAATCTGCTCGTCTCATCCGACAACGCCATCGGCGATATTGTTATCCGTTGCGGTTTTGAATATCAGAGCTATTTCAACCGGATTTTCAAGCAACATTTCGGGATGACCCCTATGGAATACCGCAAACGGAACCGAAAATAACCCTTTGACCGATGAATTCAGGCCGCTTCCCGTTCCCGGGGAGCGGCTTTTTCATATTCGTACTCCTCCTATGCTTTTTGCACCCGACAAATCACGCATATCACTAATTTATAGAAATTTAGAAATAATCGTGCGCAGGAAATTCAAATCAAGACCAAGTAAATCGCGCTCCCAGTATAAAAATCAACATCAAGATTATTAACACCGGCAGCTCTGTTCTGCGAACTTTGCAAACAGAACGAAAAAACAATAGAAACACCGCGGTACATATTATTAACCCAAACTCAAATTCCTATGAAAAAACTTTTCTCTTTATTACTTTTTTGTGGAGCCTTGTGCATACTGGCTTCATGCGAAAAAGACAACCCCGAACCGGAGACCAACCGTTTCGTACTCTCAGGAACGAGCTACCCCGATTTTACTGTCACTGTCACTAAAAATGGACTGAACAATGGTAATTACGACATTTGTGTCCGTCCGGCAGAAGACAGCACGATGGAGTTGTGGCTGGAATGTTCCATGCAACACGACGGAGTGAGTCTGGACCTTACGAAGGTAGACCCTCTACTGGCAGCTGAGGATTATGAAGGTTGGTGTTGGGCTATTTATGTCGAAAAACTGAACACAGGAAAAACACTCCTGGAGGGTTGGGGAGGCAGCGAAGATTCCTTACTTGGAATGGCCGGCGACATCCTGTACATCAAAAGTCTGAACAGCGACCACACTCAATTTGAGATCCGCTGTAAGCTCACCGACCCCGAAAAACGTTCTTTGGTCTTCTATTATAAAGGAAACGTAACACTTGCCACCGAGTAAATTGCCAAAATACGACTTCGTGAATACACACAACCGCTAAACCACAATGCCTATGAAAATGATGCTGCAAAACATCCGGGAGCGGAGCGAGGCTCTGCTCGCTGACGGACAACGACAAAACGACACCGGAAACAAAGCCGCCGGCAGGCGCGCCCGCAAGGCGAGTCTTGAACTGGAGAAAATCCTGAAAGAATTTCGCAAAATTTCGCTTGCCTCCGGAAAAAGGGGATAATCCCAGATTATTTCTAAAACCGAGGCCCCATGAACACAGACCCTCCTAAACCGAAAAAAATGACCAGTGAGGAAGTGCAACGAATGTTGGCTGATTTCTATCAGGAAGTTGAACGCCGCGAACAGGAAGAGGGACGTCCCTTGCACATCTCGACAAACAAGGTACCCCGACCGACATGCTGGCAACGACTTCGCAGCTTGTTCTCCTCCAGTCGTCCGACAATCAACAAACGAAAAAAATAAAAACACTACAAACCCATTAAAACAGATTCAATCATGAAAAGAAAACTTTCCTATGCCATCGTCATCGCACTCTGCGGTATGATGGGATTCACCTCGTGCACGAAAGATTACGACGATGATCTGCGCATTCACCGCGAAATGATCGAAAACAACGAAAAGGAACTTCGCGCCACCATCGATGCATACCAGGTGCTGGTAAACAACACCATCGAACAGATGGAGATCGCTTACAAAAATGCCGATAATCTGATCAAACAGGAGATGAAGGCCGAATTCGATGCTGCCAAGGCCCGCCTGACGGCACTCGAAACCGCACTCGAAACCGCCAAAAACAACATCTCGGCCCTGCAAACCGATCTAACCACATTCAAAGCTGCGGTTCAGCTCGATTTCCAGGAGGTGAACAACAAGATTACGGCTATCAACGCACGCATCGACGATGCCGAATTGAAAATCACGGCACTCGATGGTCGTCTGACCTCGGCAGAACAGGCCATCATTGATTTGAAGGCGTGGAAAACTTTGGCCGAAGGGAAACTGGAGGATCTGAAAAACAGCCAAACGGCGACCGCAGCCGATGTGGAAGCTTTGAAGACCCGCATCAACACGGCTGAAGGCAAGATCACGGCACTCGAAACGCTTTGTAACAACCTCAAAGCGGAATTCGAAGCCGCCGACGTAGCACTCGGCCAGCGCATCGATGACCTGACGACGGCACTCGGAACGCAGGAAACCTCGCTCACGGCACTCATCACCAACACACAGAATGCACTCAACGCACGCATCGACGACTTCAAGAGCGAAATGACCACGGCTTGGAACGACTATAAAACGACGGTGGACGGCAAACTCGCCGCAATGGCGACGCAACTCACCGCAGTAATCGCCGATGTCAACACGCTGACCGGCGAACTCGCTACGCTGGACGGCAAGGTAGGCACTCTCGAAACCGCCGTAGCCAACCTGACGGCTCAGATCGCAGGCCTCGCCTCGCAGACCGCGCTGGACGCCCTAACCACACGCGTAAACCAGCTCACCATAGATCTTGCCGCCAAAGAGGCTGCCCTGAAAGTGCTGATCGACGCCAATAAGGACGGTATCACGGCCAATAAGGCGGAAATCGAAACGCTGAAAGTCGAAATCAACACGATCAAGGCCGACATGCAAGCGATGAAGACCGAATTGACGCAGGCGATCGCCGATGCAGTATCCGACAAGGTAACCCAGACTGCTATGGATAACGCCATCGCACAACTCGAATCGGATTATAAGGCTGCCGACCAGGCTCTGCAAGCATTGATCGACACGATCAACAACACGACCCTTCCCGCCATGGACAGCAAAATCACGGCACTCGAAGACCGCATGGATACCGTGGAGGCCGACATCGAAGCCATCAAGAACCGCATCCAGGCCGTTCGGTGGGTTCCCGCCTACAGTGACGGCAAGCTGACGCTCCAGGCAACCAAGAATGTCGGTGGCACGGAATACGACTCCGCCGCACTGGAAGAGCAACTCTACGTGACCAGCGCCAACGCAAACATCATCGCCGACATCCTCGACGCCTCCAAGGGCTATACGGTTGAGGTGATCGCCAATTCGGTGAATACCCGCGCCATTGTGACTTCTCCCTTCGGAACAGCAACCGTTACCGCCGGTACAGAGAATAATGTGCTGAAAATTGCAATGGGATATACCGACCTCGCAACCCTTTGGAGCAGTTTCAATACCGCAACTATTCCTACGCCGATCAAAGTACAGCTGGCAGTGAAGATTTCGGACGCCAAGGGTAATTCGGCCATGACCGACTTCGCCGACGTCGTAATCGTCAACAACTAACAAAAAACGATGATGTGCGGGGAGAGATACCCACAACTCCCCGCACTTTTTCTAACGTTAAAAACAAGGAACAATGAGTAAACTGATCGCACGGATGTTCCTATCTGCCATGTTGTGCACCGTGACGTTCTGGGGCGGAAATATCCGGGCCGAGGAGCTCCCGACCAGAAAGAGCACGGAACAGCAACCGACACGGTGGGAACACTACAACCAATATGCAAGATGGAGTTTCGGTGCAAACATCGGACTGCCGTTCTTCGCAGGAGATTTCCAGAGCAACTCCTATGACAAACTCTACTGGGGTATCATGGCCGATCTGCAAGGAGGCTACCAGTTCACGCCGGTAATCGGCCTGCGCGCCAATTTAGGCTATGCTCAGGGCAAAACCGGAGCCAAGGATTTCGAACAGGATTATTGGCTCGATCCCTACGGCTGGGGAGATTACCGCCCGTCACCGCTGTCCGGAAGCATGCAATACAAGGACCTTTACAGCAAAGTGCGGAGCATCAACTTCACGCTCCATGCCGACATCAATCTCAACAACCTGATTCGGCCCGTACCCGTTGGAAAACGCCGATGGACTGTATCCGTAAGCCCGGGAATCTACTTCCAGAAATTCTACCCCGACATATTCACCCGGAACGGAGGCCACCATTTCGCCGTGGAGCACTTCAATCCGCTGACAGTCAGCCTTGGAGGTGAAGCCATGCTGCGTTGGAAAACAGGTCGTGCCATTGACCTGCAAGCCCGTTACGGCATCAACTGGATACACCAGAACGTATTTGACGGCATCGCCACCTATCGTCCTCGCGACAATCAAAATTTCATGATGCATTTCTCGGTAGGTGTAGTGTGGAAGATCGGTGCACGCCACAAGAAGAAGGATCACCTGATGTACGCACCTCGCTATGCCGCTCCCCCGAAAGACCGCGGACGCATCATTGACACGGTCGTGGTGAAGATGGAGCCACACGTGGTGATGCAGGAACGCACCGTAGAAACGCCGGTGGAAAAGGCCGTATGGTACTATATGCCGACTATCCATTTCGTTCGCGGCAGCGCCGAAATCGACACGAAGACCTACGCCGAAGAACTCGACGCCATGGTCCGCCTGCTGAACGAAGTTCCCGACACCCCGGTACGCATCTATGGATATGCCGACCACAGCGGTACGGAGCAGATCAACAAGCGACTGACCCAGCAGCGCGCTGAAGCCCTGCGCGACTACCTGATCGACAAGGGAATCGCTCCCGAACGTATCAAGACGGTTAAGGGGATGGGCATTGATTCGTCTCTCTCTGGCGGCGAAGCCTATTCGCTCAAGGCCCGACGCGTGGAAGTTTTACGATAAACAAGACTATTGCTCTGAAATCATCGTAAAATGCGGAAGTGTATGAAAATGTATGGCTTCCGAAAATAATCAGTATTCATAAACGAGAAATCACCCTCACGCGTGGGGAATATATGGGGAAAATCCCTCTATTACAAACTGCCTAATTCATTGAAATCAATGAATTAGGCAGTTTTTCCTGTACCCGGAGCCGGGGTCGAACCGGCACGACATTGCTGTCATTGGTGTTTGAGACCAACGCGTCTACCGATTCCGCCATCCGGGCATTTCCGCGAGCGTTACGCGGCGAATCGGGTGGACAAAGATAGGTGATTTTCGTAACTTTTCAAAAAATACGGCTATTTTTCGAAAAAGGCCCTGATTTTTTTCGCCTTTGCCGCCCCGACCAGCGCCGAAAGTTCTTCGATGTTGGCCGCACGGACCTTTTCCACCGTGCGGAAATGGCGCAGCAGGGTCTGGACCGTCTTGTCTCCAACCCCCTCGATCTGCTCCAGTTCGCTGTGGATAAACGCCTTGCTGCGTTTCTGCCGGTGGAAGGAAACGGCGAAACGGTGCACCTCCTCCTGAATGTGCGCCAAAAAGTGGAACAGGGGCGAAGTGGGACGGATGCCGACCAGCACGGGCGGAAAGCCGCAGAGCAGTTCGGCGGTGCGGTGCCGGTCGTCCTTGGCCAGTCCGGCAATGGGGATGTCCAGCCCGAGCCGCTCCAGCACCTCGTGAATGACTCCCATCTGCCCCTTTCCGCCGTCGGCGATAATGAGGTCGGGCATTTCGGCCCCTTCGGCCATCAGCCGCGTATAACGCCGGAAGACGACTTCCCGCATCGAGGCGTAGTCGTCGGCCCCCGTCACGGTCTTGATGTTGAAATGGCGGTACTCCTTGCGGGAGGGTTTTCCATCCCGGAACACCACGCACGAAGCCACCGGATGAGCGCCCTGCAGGTTGGAGTTGTCGAAGCATTCGATGTGCCGCGGCTGTCTGTCGAGGCGCAGCTCCTTTTGAACGGCATTCATCAGCCGCTCGGTATACCGTTCGGGATTCTTGATTTCGAGGTTTTTCAACTGCTCGGCGCGGTAGATGCGGGCGCTCTTCCGCGAGAATTCCAGCAGTTCGAGTTTCTCCCCGCGCTTCGGGACCGTGAAAGTCACGCCTTCGAACAGCAGCGTCGTCGAGGGCAGCAGCGGCACGATCACCTCGCGGGAGAGTTCGCCCCCGGCGATGTTTTCGACGATGTGCTGGATGGCCAGCGTCAGCATGTCGCGCTCGTCGCCCCCGACGCCCGTCGAGAGTTTCACGGTCTGCACGCCCACGACCGAACCGTGGCGGATGCGCACGAAGTTGCACCAGGCCACGTCGTCGTCGGGCAACAGCGAGAAAACGTCGACGTCGACGATCTTCGCGCTGACGATCACCGACCGTCCGGCATAGTTGTCCAGGGCGTCGAGCCGCTGTTTGTACCGCTGCGCCAGCTCGAATTTCAGCTCCCCGGCCGCACGCGCCATCTCCCCTTCGAGGTATTGGCGCACGGGACGCAGGTCGCCTTTCAGCACCGAAACGACCATGCCGACCAGCTGCGCATACTCCTCCTCGGACTGCCGCCCGACGCACGGGGCCTTGCAGTTGCCCAGGTGGTATTGCAGGCAGACCGTATATTTATCTCTGGCGATCAACTCCGGGGCGAGGTTGAGTTTGCAGGTCCGCAGGGGGATCACCTCGCGGATGAAGTCGAGCACGCTGCGCTGCATCATCACCGATCCGTAAGGGCCGAAATACTGCGACCCGTCACGCGTCAGGATGCGCGTCGACTGCACGCGGGGAAAGTGCTCGCGCCGCACGACGATCCACGGATAGGTCTTGTCGTCCTTGAGCAGGATGTTGTAACGCGGCTGAAGGCTCTTGATCAGCGAGTTTTCCAGCAGCAGGGCGTCGGTCTCGCTCCCCACGACGATATGGCGGATCTCGACGATCTGCTTCACCAGCACACGCACCTTCGCGCTGTGCTCCTTCGACTGCACGAAGTACGAAGACACCCGCTTGCGCAGGCTCTTGGCCTTGCCCACGTAGATGATCGTCCCCGAGCGGTCCACGAACTGGTAGACGCCCGGCGACAGCGGCAGCAGGGCCACCTGCTCCTTGAGATCCGGTTTTTCCGTTTCAGCCATACGCCCTGCAAATTTAGCAAATATATTGCAAATCGGAAAGCCTATAAAAAGGTCGCATTTTTTGTTTAATTCGTCCGAAAATCATATCTTTGCACATCACTATTCCACTACACGCCAAGCCTATGAGAAAACTTATCCTCCTACTCCTGTCCGGCATGCTCTCCACCGCATGCGTGGACAAAGATTACGACCTGGGAAACATCGACACCGACAACATCGCCATCGGCGACGAAGGGTCGCAGTTCCGCATCCCGCTGGTCAAGGTGCTCGTCTCGAAGGACGAGATCAAAAACAACGCCGGCAACATCGAAGAGATCTTCCGCGAAGCCGACATCTGGTTTCCCTCCCAGCTGCCCGACGGCAAATTCGTCGACCTCGTCAAATTGCAGGACAAAGACGATCGAAAGTATGTAAACACGCTGCTCCGAACGCTGCGCGAGGAGATGCAGGCCAGCGACGCCAAACTCGCATCGGTCGTCGATCTGGTTTGGGACAAATACGCCGCGGAATTTCTGCCGCTTCTCAACCTGACGGCTCCCGACGAGCAAACCTTCAAGACAGCATTCAAAACCGCCTACCGCAACGACGCATCGCTGCGCGAACGGCTCGCGGACGAAGTCAGCGCATTGGCCCGCACCTACCTGACCGACTCGCTCGGAATAGACCAGCTCGAATACGAAGTCGGCCATATCGACATCAGCAGCGACATCGTGGACATGCTCGCCGACAACCTCGACCCCGAGGGCACGCCCAACGCCAGAAACACGCTGTTCCTCTACGGCCAGATCACCTGCGGACTGCCCCTTTCGCTGCTCCTCGATCCGAGTTTTTCGCCCACGGAGATCACGTTCCAGGTCGAAGTCGGCGCAGACAAGGCATCGAACGACATTCCCCAAACGCAGCTTTTCGCCGAAGACCTGCGGCAGATCGTCGAGGGCATCACGATCCGGATTCCCGTGACGCTCACGGAATACTATCCCGGCAAAGGATTCAGCGACGACCAGTACCAGATCGTCATCAGCCTGAGCCTGCTCAAGAACGGAGGACTGAAACTCGACATCTAAACCGCACTCCATCATGAAAAAAATATACACCCTCATCGCGGCGGCGCTTCTGGCGACCGGCGCCGCAGCCCAGAACCCCACGGCCTATTTCATGGAGGGTTCGACCTTCCGCAGCCAGTTCAACCCGGCTTTCGCGCCGCTGCGCGGCTACGTCAACATCCCGGCCATCGGCGGCGTGAACATCAACGTGGGCGGCAACATCGCCGTGGACAACATCCTCTTCTCCCGCGACGGCAAGCTGGTGACGCTGCTCGACAGCTCCGTGTCGGCCGCCGATGCACTCTCGGGCCTCAAGCAGAACAACCTGCTGGGCATGGACTTCCGCATGAACGTCATCGGATTCGGCGCCTTTACCAAAAACCACAAGAATTTCTGGTCGTTCGACCTCAACGTGCGGGTCAACGAAGACGCCAACCTGCCCTACTCGCTCTTCGAATTCATCAAACTCGGCAAGGAGGGCCAGATCCGCAACTTCGGCACCTCGACGGACTCCTACCTCGAGGCGGCTTTCAGCTACTCGTTCCCGCTGATGGACGACCGCCTCTACATCGGCATCCGCGGTAAGTTCCTCGCCGGACTCGCCCGTGCGCAGGTCACCTACGACCGCTTCGACATCTCGCTCCGCGAAGACCGCTGGGCCGTTCTCACCCAAGGCACGCTGGACCTCACGGCCGCCGGGGCCAAAGTCGAAACGGACCCCGACAGCGAGACCTTCGAGATCGGCGATCTCGACTTCAAACCCACCAAACCCGCAGGATACGGCTTCGCCCTCGATCTGGGCGCCACGTACGACATCCTGCCCAACCTGCAAGCGTCGCTGGCCGTGACCGACCTGGGATTCATCAGCTGGAGCAAGAAAAACTCCGTCATGGGCGTCTCGACGCAGGAGACGGAATTCACGGGCGCCACGGTTCCGGAAAACGCCTCGGAGCCGGTTCCGGATTTCGACCTCGAAATGCTGAAATTCAACCAGGTCGACGGGCGCAGCACGACCAAGATGCTCCGCGCGTCGGTCAACGCCGGACTCGAATACGAAGTGTGGCGCCACAAAATCGGCATCGGCCTGCTCTACACGGCCCGCGTCTGGGAATACAAGACCATGCACAACATCACCGGATCGGTCAATTTCCACCCCGTGCGCTGGTTCACGGTGTCGGGAAGCTATTCGGTGATCGACAACCGCGGCGGAGCCGTCGGCCTGGCGCTGAACCTCTGCCCCAACTGGATCAATTTCTATCTGGCAACCGACGTGCTGACTTCGAAGCACACGCCGCAGTGGGTCCCCATCAAGCAGAGTTCGATGAACGTAACGCTCGGCCTGGGCATCCCCATCGGCAAGCGGAGCCACCGCATCGCGGCCTACGTCCGCGAAAGCGACAGACACTGACCCCACCCCGCAAACAAGCAAATTCCCGGCTCGATGAGCCGGGAATTTGCTTTGCGAATGCGTCCCGCAGGCCGGACCGGACACCCGGACAGGCGGCCGCAGCACGAAAAAAAACGGATTTGCCGGGCGAAAAAGGCCCGCCTCTTCGGAATTTTGGACGCACCCATATCACTTTCGGGCAAAGCGATTGCAAATCCGGAAACTTTCTCTATCTTTGCCCCGTAAGGAATCCGGAAATGTTTTCCGCCATCTCCTTCATCCTCGAATACATTGCGACGGCCCTAAAATCTGTGTGAAGTTGCGTCACTACTTTTGAATTCTTCAAAAACGGGCCGTCGCAATCTTTTCTTCGCTTTCAGCAAAAACCATACCGTTTTCACCGTCGGTTTCCAGCCGCTCCAGCACCGCGCGCGTCGCCGCACGCCCCGCCTCGAGAATCTCCTCCGAACGGTAGAACTCGAACATGCCGTAGCTGTCGGCGGGCAGCCCGACCATGATGTCGGGTTTGTACAGACGGCACATCAGCTGCGTGATGCGCTGCTGCATGATCTGCGACGAAGCGATCAGCACCTTGTAATAATTCAGCGACGCATTGGCCCGGCGGACGGAATCGGCTCCGAACCGGGCGCTGACGTCCACGGCGACCAGCAGGTCGCCCTCCTCGCGCCGCACGCGGTTCAGCGGCAGCGGGTTGACCGTGCCGCCGTCGACCAGCACCCGGCCGTCGCGGTGCACAGGCCTGAAAACCGAAGGAATCGAGATCGAAGCCCTGATGGCGTCGTACAATCCCCCGCTGTCGAGCACCACTTCGTCGCCCGTCAGCAGGTCGGCCGCCACGGCGGCGAAAGGCACGGGCATCCGCTCGATCTGCACGTCGGGGACCAGCTCCTTCATCGCCTCCATCACCCGGTCTCCCTTGACCAGCCCTTCGGTGCTCAACGCGAAATCGACCAGGCTGAAAACCTTGTATTTATCGAGTGCGCGCATCCACTCCTTGAACGGTTCGAGGTACCCCGAGGCATACACGCCCCCGACCAGCGCACCCATCGAGGTCCCCGCCACGGCGCTGATCTCGAATCCCTGCCTCTCCAACTCTTCGATGGCCCCGATATGGGCCACGCCCCGTGCGCCGCCGCCTGCCAGCACCAGCGCCACTCTTCTCTTTTTCATATATTCCCTCCATTAATGCGGACCCGGACCTTGTTCCACGCATGGGTCCCGAAAAGACAACTTGCACGCATCGTGCCGCACATCTCGCGCAAACGCGACATCGGCGCGACGAACCCCAGCTCCGAGGCGTCGACCCACGGACGCACCGAAGGGTCGAACAACGCCAGGAAGACGCTGCGTCCGCCCCGGCGGTTCTCCCGCACGGCCTGCGTCACGACGGCGCTGCATCCCGACCCGAAGGGCGCACACACGGCATCGTCGGCATTGTTGTCGTAAACGGCCCACGACACCAGTCCCGACAATATGTCGGGCGTGGCGAAAAACAGCGCCCCGTCGGCCGTACCGAAAGCCTCCGCGGCCTGCGGCGTATCAATGCGCGCAAAATTGAGCCACGCACCGGAGGCCTCCGGCACGCCGAGCCGCCCGATGAACTCCAGCACCATTTCGGGTGTCTGCTTGTAGTGCTCCTTCTGCGACACGAAGGCCGGCACGAAGGGCGGCATCGGTGCAAAGCCGGTGTAGAACTTCCCGCCCCCGCAGCCGATATTGGCGGCATTGAGGCTCACCGCCGACCCCTCGCGGGCTTCGGCCAGCGCCTTGAAAAAACATCCTTCGACTTTGGGCACGGCACGCACCGGCCCATCCGAATACCAGAACAGCAGCGGCAGTCCCGCGGCGGGTCCGAACGCCTCGCCATAGGCGGAGGCAAACTCTTTCGCATCCATCATTCAATCCGTTATTATGTAATCCATCGCCACGTCGTGCGGCTCCGCAGGCAGCTCCCCGACCAGCTGGTGGGCAAAGCACACGCCGACTTTCACGGCGTGCACGTCCGGCCGGGCGAGGTATTTGTCGTAGTAACCCCGGCCGCGGCCGCAACGGGCGCCCGCGGCGGTGAACGCCGTGCCGGGAACGATCACGAGGTCGATCTCCGACGGGTCGCACGTCTGCGCCTCGGGTCCCGGCTCGGCGATGCCGAAAGCCCCCGGACGCAGCGTCTGCGGGTCGTATTCGCAGAATCGCATCACATCCCCTTCGACGCGCGGAACCACGATGCGTTTCACGGCGCTCCACCGCGCCAGCGTCTCCGCCGTGTCCGGCTCGTCGGGAAGCGAGCAGAAAACACCCACCGTCCGGGCCGCGCCGAAAGCCTCCAGCCGCCCGGCCCGGCCGAATATCCGGCGCGAGGCTTCGGCACGCTCCGCAGCGTCCATTCCGAGGTTCCGCCGGCGCATCGCGGCGCGCAGTTCTTTTTTGGTCATAAAACCCTCCTTTCAGGCATAAAATTCCCGTCCGTTTCTATTGTTATTCCGCAAACAATGGCTATCTTTGCGTGCGTAAAATAAAAGCGCCGGAACACAAATCATTAACAAATATAACAAATTAAAATCATTATGAGCTGTTTTCTATCTAATTCCTCGCTTGGCAAGAAGTTAGTAATGAGCGTGACGGGCGTGTTCCTCGTGCTCTTCATCCTCTTCCACTTGTCGATGAACATCACGGCGATCATCTCGCCCGAAGCGTACAACATGATTTGCGAACTGCTGGGCGCAAACTGGTACGCGCTGGCCGGAACGGCCGTTCTGGCGCTGGGCGTCTTCGTCCACTTCCTCTACGCCGTCATCCTCACGCTGAACAACTACAAGGCGCGCGGTTCGCAGCGTTACGCCGTGACGGTGCAGGAGCCGGGCGTGGCATGGGCTTCGAAAAACATGCTCGTACTGGGCTTCATCATCCTGGGCGGACTCCTGATCCACCTGTTCAACTTCTGGTCGAAGATGCAGCTCGTGGAGATTCTGGGCGGACACGAGAACTCGCTGGGACTCGACCCCGCGGACGGAGCTTCGCTGATCGCCTACACCTTCTCGCAGTGGTACTATGTGGTGATCTACCTCGTATGGTTCGCCGCCCTGTGGTTCCACCTCACGCACGGCGTATGGTCGATGTTCCAGACCGTGGGCTGGGCCAACGACACGTGGTATCCCCGCCTGAAGTGCATCGCCAACATCGTGGCCACGATCATATTCCTCGGATTCGCCGCCGTGGTGCTCGTCTACTTCTTCTGCCCCTGCATCGCAGGCGCATGCTAATCACCCCCTTTGTAGAATAATAAACACACAAACGATATGGCTTTAAAATTAGATGCTAAAATTCCTGCCGGTGCTCTGGCCGAAAAGTGGAGCAACCATAAGACAGCTATCAAGGTCGTAAGCCCCGCCAACAAGCGCAAGCTCGACATCATCATCGTCGGTACGGGTCTGGGAGGCGCCTCCGCAGCCGCTTCGCTCGGCGAACTGGGCTACAACGTCAAGGTATTCTGCATTCAGGATTCGCCCCGCCGCGCCCACTCGATCGCGGCCCAGGGCGGTATCAACGCAGCGAAGAACTACCAGAACGACAACGACTCGGTATACCGCCTGTTCTACGACACGATCAAGGGCGGCGACTACCGCGCCCGCGAGGCCAACGTCTACCGTCTGGCCGAGGTCTCGAACCTGATCATCGACCAGTGCGTGGGCCAGGGCGTCCCCTTCGCCCGCGAGTACGGCGGCCTGCTGGCCAACCGTTCGTTCGGCGGCGCGCAGGTATCGCGTACGTTCTATGCCCGCGGCCAGACGGGCCAGCAGCTTCTGCTGGGCGCCTACGCGGCCCTCAACAAGGAGATTGCGGCCGGTTCGGTGAAGAGCTACCCGCGCCACGAGATGCTGGACATCGTCATCGAGGACGGCGAGGCAAAGGGCATCATCGCCCGCAACCTCGTGACGGGCGAGATCGAGCGCCACGGCGCCCACGCCGTCGTGATCGCCACGGGCGGCTACGGCAACGTCTTCTTCCTGTCGACCAACGCCATGGCGTCGAACGGCTCGGCCGCATTCCAGTGCTACCGCAAGGGCGCCGGCTTCGCCAACCCCTGCTTCACGCAGATCCACCCCACCTGCATCCCCGTTCACGGCGACCAGCAGTCGAAGCTGACGCTGATGTCCGAGTCGCTGCGTAACGACGGCCGTATCTGGGTTCCCAAGAAACTCGAGGACGTGAAGGCCATCCGCGCCGGCAAGCTCAAACCCTCGCAGATCGCCGAGGAGGACCGCGACTACTATCTGGAACGCCGCTACCCGGCCTTCGGCAACCTCGTGCCGCGCGACGTGGCTTCGCGCGCCGCCAAGGAGCGTTGCGACGCAGGCTACGGCGTGAACGAGACCGGTCTGGCCGTATACCTCGACTTCAAGACCGCCATCGAGCGTCTGGGCAAGGACATTATCAAGCAGCGTTACGGCAACCTCTTCGACATGTACGAGGAGATCACCGACGTCAGCCCCTACGAGCAGCCGATGCAGATTTTCCCCGCCGTGCACTACACGATGGGCGGCATCTGGGTCGACTACAACCTGATGACCACCATCCCGGGTCTCTACGCCATCGGCGAGGCCAACTTCTCGGACCACGGCGCCAACCGCCTCGGCGCATCGGCCCTGATGCAGGGTCTTGCCGACGGTTACTTCGTGCTGCCCTACACCATCGGCGACTACCTCTCGCACAAGATCCAGGCCCCGAAGGTGAAGACCGACACCAAGGCCTTCGACGAGGCCGAGAAGGGCGTCAAGGAGAAGATCGCGAAACTCCTCGCGATCAACGGCAAGCAGTCGGTGGACGACATCCACAAGAAACTGGGCCACATCATGTGGGAGAACGTCGGCATGGCCCGCACGAAAGAGTCACTCGAAAAGGCCATCACCGAGATTCAGGCCCTGCGCAAGGAGTTCTGGAAGGACGTGAAGGTCGTAGGCAAGGAGAACGACTTCAACGTCGAACTTGAAAAGGCGCTGCGTCTGGCCGACTTCCTGGAGCTGGGCGAGCTGATGGCCCGCGACGCCCTCAACCGCGAGGAGTCGTGCGGCGGCCACTTCCGCACGGAACACCAGACCGAGGAGGGCGAAGCCAAGCGCGACGACGAGAACTTCGTATACGCCGCCGTATGGGAGTACAAGGGCATGGACCAGGCTCCGGAACTCACCAAGGAGCCGCTGAACTTCGAGTTCGTGCACCCCGCACAGCGCAACTACAAAGATTAAGGCCATTTGACGTTGAACTTTAATATCGAATCGAAACCATGAATTTTACATTAAAGATATGGCGTCAAAAGGACGCTAAATCCAAAGGCGCTTTCGAGAGCTACAAGGTGGAGAACATTTCGGCCGACACCTCGTTCCTCGAAATGCTCGACATCCTGAACAACAATCTCATCCACGAGGGCAAGGAGCCGGTGGCCTTCGACCACGACTGCCGCGAGGGTATCTGCGGCATGTGCTCGCTGCACATCGACGGACAGGCCCACGGTCCCAGCCAGGGCGCCACGACCTGCCAGATCTACATGCGCAAGTTCAAGGACGGCGCGACGATCACCATCGAGCCGTGGCGCTCGGCGGCGTTCCCCGTCATCAAGGACCTCGTGGTGAACCGTTCGGCTTACGACCAGATTCTGCAGGCCGGAGGCTTCATCTCGGTGCGCACGAACTCGGTGCCCGACGCCAACGCCATTCCGATCTCGCAGGCCGACGCCGAGGAGGCGATGGACGCCGCCGCCCGACGCATGACCGGATTGCTTGCGGACATCAACCTGCTCACGGCCTGCCACCCCGAGTTTTCGCTCGAGCGGTGGATCGCCGCGGCGCGCGGCTTCGGCAGCGACAACGCTTCGAAAGATTACTACGAAACCAACGCCCGCATGCTCATCTCGGTTTGGGGCGACAGTTACCACCTTACCGATTACGCCAGCCGCACATGGTCCGGAATGATTTCGACCTACTACGCTCCCCGCTGGCGGCTCTTCATCGAACGCGTGATGGAGGCGGCCCGCACGGGCCGGATGTTCGATCATGAGGCTTTCGACCGCGAAATCCGCGACTTCGAATGCCGATGGGCCGACGCCTCCCACCCGCTTACTTTCCCCGAAGCGGGAGACGCCGTGCGGACGGCGCGCGAACTGGCCTCGAAATACAAACCGCTGTTCGACGCCGAGCGGTAGGGCGTCGTACCTATTTATATAAAACCCCGGACTTTTTCGTTCAGTCCGGGAGTTTTCCGTTCGCAGAGGGCCGCTTCTCAGAACAGCCCCAGCGACTTGCTGCGCGCCAGTATGCAGGCGCCCATCACTCCAGCGCGTTCGCCCAGGGTCGAGAGGCGTATCTGCGTATCCTTGTTGACCAGCATCAGCGAGTATTTGTTGATGGCGTTGCGCACGGGCAGCATCAGGTACTCCTTGGCCACCGAAAGCGTACCGCCGATAACGATCACCTCCGGATTGAACATGTTGATAAGCCCCGCGATGGCCTTGCCGAGCGTGTGCCCCACCGACTCCAGAATCTCGATGGCCAGCACATCCTCCTTCAGCAGCGCGGCCAGAATATCATTCAGCGTGATCTCCTCGCCTTTTTTGTATTTCTCGGAAAGCATCGACACGCGTCCCTCCTTGAGTTTCTCCAGAAAAATCCGGTGCATGGCCGAACCGGAAGCCCCCGTCTCAAGACAGCCGCGTTTGCCGCAGCGGCAGATGATCTCGTTGTCGAGCAGCGGAAAATGGCCGAATTCGCCCGAAAAGCCCGACTTGCCGTAAAATATCTTGCCGTCGATGATCATCCCCAACCCCAGTCCCCAGCTGGCGTTAATGTAGAGCATCGTCTTCTCGGAGTGGGCGTCGCCGTACATATATTCGCCGTAAGTGGCGGCACGGGTGTCGTTCTCGATGTAGACCGTCGTGCCGAGACGCTCTTCGAGCAGCATCGTCAGCGGCTGTTCCTCGACGAAGAAATAGCTGTAACTGTATCCGGTCTGCGAATTGACGCGGCCCGAAATATTCACCCCGACGGCCAGCACCTTGTCGCGGGCGATCTTGCGCGCACGGATGAAATTCTGAATCACGTCGCAAAGACGGTCCAGCGAACGGGGATCGTTGTCCATCAGAAAATCGACCGTCGTTTCATCGATCAGCTGTCCCTTGAAATTGATGACGGCCATCATGACCGAATCCTTGCGCAGATCGACGCCGACGAAATACCCGGCATAGGGATTCAGGCCGTAGATATTCGGCCGTCGTCCGCCGGCCGTCCCCTGCTCGCCGAAATTGTGCACGAAGCCCTCGTCGATCAGCTCCCCGATGAGTTTGGTCACGGTCGGCACGCTCAGATTCACGGCCTTGCTCAGATCGGTGATGCTCGAATCGCCGCCGAGAATGTACTGACAGATAATCTGCTGTTTGAGAATAGCGGCCTTGTTGCCTTCCGTGGCCAGTTTGAGGAACGAATTGGTCATTTCGTCGGGGTGTTTGATTTACGTCTTTACGATTGGGTAAAGATAAAAATAAATAGCGAGTCGGGCAAACATTCTGCGGAAAATGCGCCCCGAGCCGCGAATTTATAACGAATGTCGCCATGCGGACCGTTCATTCGCAGAAATTTTACGATCGTACCCCGATCGGCCGCCGCCCTTCCTGCGAACGAGCTCCACCTGCAAAATAAACATATTTGTGACAAAACCGCTGTTGAATAAATTTTATCACCAAAACCGCTTGTGATGATAATTTTTATTATTACATTTGCTCGTGATTTAACGCCACCTTTATTATAACCAAACCGCCATGCAGATCAAAGGAACCTTTCTGGACGAAATCAGCCACGACATTCCCCACCAGAACTGGGGCGAAAAGGAGTGGGACGCCGATTTCGGACACATGCACCGGGCCGGTATCGAGCACGTGATACTCATCCGCTGCGGCTATCGCCGCTGGCAGACCTTCTCCTCGCAGGTGCTCACCTCGGAGGAACGCTGTTACGAACCGCCCGCGGACCTGGTCGGGATGTTCCTGCGCCTGAGCGAAAAGTGGGGCATGAAATTCTGGTTCGGGCTCTACGACTCGGGCAAATACTGGGCATCCGGGGATTATCTGCACGAGGTGGAGCTCAACTGCCGCCTGATCGACGAGGTGTGGGCCCGTTACGGGCATCACGCCGCTTTTGGCGGATGGTACATCTCGCAGGAGTGCAGCCGCAACACGGGCAAAATCATCGACCTCTACGCCCGGCTGGGCCGTCACTGCAAAGCCGTCTCGGGCGGACTGCCGACGCTGATTTCCCCCTACATTGACGGCAGCAAGAACATCAGCCAGTACACCGACCGGACCACGCGCACGGGCGGCGTCACGGCCGAGAGCCACGAGGCGGAGTGGGACGCCATTTTCCGGGGGATTCAGGGCGCGGTGGACATCGTGGCCTTTCAGGACGGGCACGTCGAATACGACGAGCTTCCGGAATTCCTCCGCATCAACAAGCGGCTGGCCGACCGCTACGGCCTGGAGTGCTGGACCAACACCGAGACCTTCGACCGCGACATGCCGATCAAGTTCCTGCCGATCAAGTGGGAGAAGCTGCGTCTGAAGTTGCGGATGGCCGAGGAGGCGGGTATCGATCAGGCCATCACCTTCGAATTCTCGCATTTCATGTCCCCGCAGTCGGCCTACCTGCAGGCGGGGCACCTCTACGACCGATACCTCGAATACTTAAATACTTCGAAGAAATGAAAAAAACGCTGTTCCGCGGCCTGCTCGGCGCCGCACTGACGATACTTGTCTGCCTGCCCGCCGCATCGCGCGGCAAAGGTCCGAAGAAGACGCGCGAATTCACGGATGCGGATTTCCGCACCGAAAAGATCCTCGAAGCCCTCCCCATCCGCGCCACGTTCCTCGACGAGGTGAGCTGGGACATTCCCCATCAGAACTGGGGCGTGAAGGAGTGGGACGCCGACTTCAAGGCCATGAAGCAGATGGGAATCAACACCGTCGTGCTGATCCGCGCCGGGCTCGGCAGCTGGATCGCGGCGCCGTTCGATTGCCTGCTCCGGACCGGAAAGGTCAAGTATCCGCCCGTGGATCTGGTGGAGATGTTCCTCGCGCTGTCCGACAAGTACGGAATGGATTTCTGGTTCGGGACCTACGACTCGTGCTACCACTGGCACGTGGGAGAGTATGAGAAGGAGATCGAACTGAACATGCAGCTCATCGACGAGGTGTGGGCCAAATACGGCCACCACAAATCGTTCCGGGGCTGGTACCTCTCGCAGGAGATCAGCCGCCGCACCCGCAACGTATCGAAGATATACGCCGCGATGGGCCGGCACGCCAAGGAGATATCGGGCGGGCTGAAGACGATGATCTCGCCCTACATCCACGGCGTCAAGACCGATCAGGTGATGGCCGGCGACAAGGCGATCACCGTCGAGGAGCACCGCCGCGAGTGGGACGCGATTCTGAGCGACATCGCCGGAGCCGTGGACATCCTCGCTTTCCAGGACGGACAGGTCGATTACGACGAACTCTACGACTACCTGGTGGTCAACCGCGAGCTGGCCGAACGCTACGGCATGGAGTGCTGGACCAACGTCGAATCGTTCGACCGCGACATGCCCATCCGTTTCCTGCCGATCAAATGGGAGAAACTCCTCTTCAAGCTCGACGCCGCACGGCGCGCCGGGATGCAGAATGTCATCACGTTCGAATTCTCGCACTTCATGAGCCCCAATTCGTCCTACACCCAAGCGGGACACCTCTACAACCGCTATATGGAATACATGAACTATCTCCAACACAAAAAATAAAGAACCTCCCATGATCGATTTCAAACAACTGGCGTGTCTGAACCGGGACGAACTGCTCGAAAACGTGGTTCCGTTCTGGCTCACCCACTCGCAGGACGAACGATACGGCGGCTACTTCACCTGCCTCGACCGCGGGGGCGACGTCTACGACACCGACAAATTCGTCTGGCTGCAGGGACGGCAGGTGTGGCTGTTTTCGATGCTCTACAACCAGGTCGAGAAGCGTCCCGAATGGCTCGAATGCGCCGTACAGGGGGCGGAGTTCCTCCGTAAACACGGCCACGACGGCAATTACAACTGGTACTTCTCGCTCACGCGCGAAGGCCGGCCGCTCGTGGCTCCCTACAACATCTTTTCCTACACGTTCGCCACGATGGCCTTCGCGCAGGCGGCTCTCGCCACGGGCAGCGACCAATATGCCGAAATCGCCAAGCGCACCTTCGCGCGGATTCTCGAAAAACGCGACAACCCCAAGGGACCGTGGTGCAAGACCGTCCCGGGCACGCGCGACCTGAAGGATTTCGCCCTGCCGATGATCCTCTGCAACATGGCGCTCGAAGCGGAGCAGATGATCGACCCCGCGCTGCTCGACGCGACGATCCGGGATTGTATCCACCAGGTCATGGAGGTCTTCTACCGCGGGGAGCTGGGGCTGATCGTCGAGAACGTCGCAGCGGACGGCGAGCTCTCCGACTCGTTCGAAGGCCGGCAGATCAATCCCGGCCACACGCTCGAAGCTATGTGGTTCATCATGAACCTCGGCGTGCGGCTCAACGACCGGGCGCTGATCGACAAGGCCGTAAAGATCGCGCTCGACACGGCTGAATATGGCTGGGACAAGGAGTACGGCGGCCTGTTCTATTTCATGGACCGGCTCGGACACCCGCAGCAGCAGCTCGAATGGGACCAGAAACTGTGGTGGGTGCATATCGAAGCGATGATCGCGATGATCAAGGGATACCGCCTCACCGGTTCGCAGGCGTGTCTCGACTGGTTCCTCCGGCTGCACGACTACACCTGGTCGCATTTCAAGGACCCCGAATACCCCGAATGGTTCGGCTATCTGAACCGCCGCGGCGAGGTGCTGCTCCCGCTCAAGGGCGGCAAATGGAAAGGCTGTTTCCATGTACCGCGCGGTCTGTACCAGTGCTGGAAAATACTCGACGAGTGCCAATAACCCAAACATAAAACTATGCGAAAAATGCCTTAATCAACCATTTCGAGCGGAGCACGTCTCCCGTCACAAAAATCTAAACCTATTGCAACCCTAATTTTATGAGAAACGTTTACAAAATGAAACCTTCAGGCATTCGCTGCCTATTGAGCAGCGTATTAGCCGTGGTCTCCATGGCGATCACAGGCACCAATGTAGCTGAGGCGCAAGGACTTTCAGTCTCCGGAAGAGTGACCGACGCAAGGGGGGGGGAAATTTCGGGTGCTACGGTCATCGTAAAAGGTGACAACACCCGGGGAACTACCACCGATGCACAGGGACAGTATGCTATCGAGGTCTTGTCCTCCGACGATGTGCTGGTCTTCAGTTTCCTCGGTTACAAAACTGCAGAAGTGGCCGTCCGCGGCCGCAAAACCTTGAACGTCCAACTGGAAGAGGACGCCACGCTGGTGGATGAAGTGGTCGTAGTGGGATACGGCACGCAGAAACGACAGTTTCTCGTAGGCTCCGTGTCCCAGGTCTCCAGCAAGGAGTTGCTGAAGGCCCCGATGACCAACGTATCGAACATGATGACCGGCAAATTGCCGGGAGTGACGAGTATTCAGCGTTCGGGACAGCCCGGCAGCGACGGCACCACGATCTTCGTCCGTGGAGTCTCCTCGTTCAACAATTCCAGCCCGCTTTGCATCGTCGACGGGGTGGAGCGTATGATTAATACGGTCAACCCCAACGACATCGAATCGATCTCCATCCTCAAGGATGCCGCCACCTCGGCCATCTACGGCGTACGCGGAGCCAACGGCGTTATTCTGATCACCACCAAAACCGGCTCGAAGGGCGCTGCTACCATTTCATACGACGGCTCGGCGACTTTCACCACCAATGTCGCCATGCCCGAGATGCTTAACGCCCAGGACTACATCGGCTGGCACAACAAGGCTCGCGAGATGGACGGATTGAATCCGCTGTGGACGGATGAGGTGATCGCCGGTATGAAGGAAAAAGGGATATACGGTGAAACGGACTGGATGGATCTGCTCTTCAAGAACTACGGTTTCACACACCAGCACAACATCTCCGCTACGGGAGGTACCGACCGCGTAAAATACTATACGAGCATCGGTATGATGAATCAGGACGGTATCCTGCCCAATACCTCTTACCAGCGTTTCAACGTGCGCGCCAACATCGACACGAAGATCGCCAAGAATTTCAATCTGAACGTCAATATCGCCGCATTCCGCGAAGACACCCACGCACCCGGATACTCTCTTGGCACGCAGGGTGAGTTCAACCCCATCTCGCAGGCGCTCTTCTCGTTGCCGATCATCGCTCCGACCTATAATGACCTGCCGCAAGGTTATATGAGCGGCGTATACACGCAGCAGCCCATTGCCGCGGTCAACAAGAGCGGTTTTCAGGATACGAAGCGCTGGCAGTTCGAGGGAAACGCCAAATTGGAATACGATTTCGGCAGCATCAAGGCGCTTGAAGGACTCAAGGCCGCCGTACACGTTGCATACGACTATTCGAATACGGGCAACCGCAATATGCTGCAATCGTACCAGCTGATGTCATTCTCGCCCACGACGATGAATTCCACAGTCGTGAATGCATCGGGAGTCAATGTCAACAGCAGCTTCAACAAATCGTCGTCGTTCGGAGACGGATTCACCGTTCGCCCGACGCTGACCTACAACCGCGAATTCGGGCGTCACAGCGTAGGCGGCCTGTTCTTCTACGAGCAGAAAAAAACCTACTCGGACACAATGACCGGCTATAAGGCGGGGTATTTCGCCCCCTATCCGGTCGATCTTTCGATCGGCACCACGTGGGAAGGCATCACAACCCCCGTAACCGGTTCGTTCAGCGAAACGAGTATCGCCAGCTACGCCGGCCGTTTCAACTACGCATTTGACAAGAAATATCTGGTCGAATTTACATTCCGCGTGGACGGTTCCTACAAGTTCGCCCCCGAAAACCGCTGGGGATTCTTCCCGTCCGCAGCCGTCGGCTGGGTCATGTCCGAAGAGAAGTTCTTCAAGCAGGCACTCCCGAAAATCGACTTCTTCAAGCTGCGCGCCTCTTACGGCGAACTGGGTATGGACGATACGAGCCCTTATCTCTATGTGCAATCTTACAGATCGACCGCACCCTCCTACAGCTATATCATAGGCGGCAAGGGTCAGACGGCCTATTACACCAGCAACTATGTCTACAAGGACCTTACCTGGTCGCGTTCGCGCAGTTTCAACGTGGGCCTGGACCTGAACGCTTGGGGCGGAAAACTGGGCATCGAATTCGATTGGTTCTACAAGGTTACCGACAATATCCTCGAACAGGTCGGCGGTTCCTACGCACCCTCCCTGGGAGGCAACGTACCGTCATACAAAAACTCCGGCAAGGTAGATAACCGCGGCTTCGAGCTGGTGCTAAAACACAACAATCACTTTGCCAGCGGTTGGCGGTATTCGCTGACGGGTAGTCTCTCGTGGGCCCGCAACCGGGTTCTCGCCAAACAAATTTCCGACAACCATCCGATGTACCGTGCCATCCTGGGCAAACCGATGGGTACGCTCTACGGGTACAAGGCGATCGGACTCTATCAGACCGAAGAGCAGATCGCCAATTCGCCGACGGCTCCTTCGGGAGAGAAGCGTCTGGGTGACCTGATGTATGCCGACGTCAACGGCGACGGCAAGATCGAGCAGTCGCAGGACTTCATCAAAATCGGCCGCGGCTATACCCCCGAGATGAACTTCTCGCTCAATATGGAGGTGGCATGGAAAAACCTCTATCTTACAGCCCTCTGGCAGGGTGTAGCCATCTGCGATTATCAGCTCAGCGCGGCATACTATTCGGGCGTTTTCGACAACACGATGTACACCCGTCCTTTCTACGGCAACGGCAACGCACCCTATTATCTCGTGGAGAGCGCCTGGCGTGAAGACAACCGCAATGCCGACTATCCGCGTCTGAGCACCGTAGCCAACGGCAACAACGCATGGCCTTCGTCCTGGTGGGTGAAAAACGGGGCATATCTTCGTCTGAAGAACCTCCAGATCGGCTACTCGCTCCCCGAACACATTCTGAAAAATACCGGTATCGGCCGGGTAAATATCTACGTGGCAGGAACCAATCTGCTGACTTTCAGTGCATTCAAATACGTGGACCCCGAAATGCCGTCGGTCAACAACGGTTACTACCCGCAACAGCGGACCTACAGTATCGGAGTCAATTTATCCTTCTAACCGCTAAAGCAACTGAACCTATGAAAAAGATCATATTCATACTCGGTCTGGCGGCCGTCGTATTGGGCACCTCCTGTTCCGACGTGCTGGACCTGAATCCGGCGGACCGGTTTTCGCCGGCGACCGTCTGGTCCACCACCACTACGGCTGATAAATACGTCATCGGACTCTACTCCATCTTCGGGGCAAACACCGAGATGCGCGGCGGCGATGCCTATGCGTCGCCCCGATTATCGGATGCCTATTCCGACATCCTGAAAAGCACCTCCTGGAATCAGTACAACCACAACTTCAACGCCACGCTCCTCCAGGAAACGGCTTTCAACAGCAACTCCGCCGGTGCGTTCGAGTGCTGGTCGAGTCATTATGACCGCATCCGCCACGAAAACGAATTCCTGCGCGACGCGGCCGAATTCGGCAGCAAATTCGGTGAGGACTGGCTCAAGATTCGTATCGCCGAAGTGCGTTTCTGCCGTGCCTACGCCTATTTCATGCTGTGCCGGGTTTACGGCGGGGTGATTCTTCGCACCGAAGTCGACGGCCCTGAGCAGAACGACAAAGCCCGTTCGACGGAGGAAGAGTGCTGGGGCTTCATCATTAACGAACTGAAGGAACTGGCTCCCGACCTGCCCTTGAAATGGGACAGCGACAACTCGGGCCGCGCCACTCAAAAAGCCGCATACGGTCTGTTGAGCCGCGTAGCGCTCTACGCTGAAAAATGGGATGTCGCCGCACAGGCCGCACGCGATTGCGCCACGGCAGAGGGTAATCTGGACCTGTCGGAGAACGGCTATGCCAAAATCTTCGAACTCGGCATCAACAGTCCCGAAGTACTCTTTGCCGTAGAATTCAAATCCAGCGTGATCGACCATGCCTACGACGCCTACGTGCGGCCCTCGGGCGATACAAAGGAGTTAGGCAAGCAGGTTTATTCGGGATTCGTTCCCACCAGCGAATTGGTCGACAGCTATGAAATGGCAGGCGACGGCGGCAATTTCTCCTGGGAGAAATACGGTAAGGATCCCTATGCGAACCGTGAACCGCGCTTCTACGCCACGATTCTCTATAACGGAGCCGATTGGATGGGGCGGAAGATCGAAAGCTTCGTTGGCGGCAAGGACGGATACAAGGCCTATGAAAACGCCGGAGCCGCCGGAACGACCGTAACGGGTTATTACCTGCGCAAATACCTCATAGACGGAGACAAGACGTGGGTCACGAGCGGCTCGGGACAGGACTGGATCGTACTGCGCTATGCCGAGGTCCTCCTGAACAAGGCTGAGGCACTTGCCATGGAGAACTGGAACAAGAACAGCGCCGAAGCGCTGCAGGCGCTCAACGATGTCCGCGCCCGCGTCGGACTGCCCGCGCGTGCCACCGCCGACAAGGAGACCTTCCTGGAATACGTGCGTCACGAACGCAAGGTGGAGTTGGCCGGCGAAGGTTTCCGCTACTGGGACCTGCGCCGCTGGCGGCTGGCCGAAAAAGTCATCGACGGGCAGAACGTGCACGGCGTTAAGATCTCCAAACAGTCCGACGGTTCATTTACCTACGAGCAGGTCGATGCCGACGGCGGACACAAGCGCATCTTCTACGACCGTTATTACCGATTCGCCATTCCGCTTTCGGAGCGTTCGAACAATTCGCTCTGTACGAACAACGACGGATGGATCTAATGATTAACCGCAAAAACAGAACGACTATGAAACTCCGTAAATATCTTGCAGTACTGGCCGTAGCGGCATTCGCATCGCTTGCGACATCATGCGCCGAAGCGGAAGACGAATTCATCCACACGGACAGTACGATTAATTCCATCGAAATCCAGCCCGCCGAAGGCGGAGCTGGTATCGCAGGAATCATCGACGAAACGACGGGCGAGATTTTCTTCCCCATTCCCAAACAACTTCGTGAAAAATACGACGTGAAAAAGCTGATGGTACGCGCAAACGTGGCTTATGACACCTATATCTATCCGTCACTGTCGGGATTGAAAGACCTCTCCGATCCGATGGAGATCAAGGTTCGGGCAGGCGACAATGGATCGCGAACCTATACGCTGTGGGCTTTCTACACGCGCAGATAACGAATTACAACGAATGAATAAATCTAAAATTAACTCGACCAATATGAAAAAGTTCAATTTATTCGCTTACGCCACCCTGGCAGGTCTCGCGCTGTCGTTTGCAGCCTGTACGGACGACGATCCGGAAATCAGCAAACCCGGCCCGCAGATCGACCGCGGCGAAAAATGCCGTATCGAATCTTTCGTTCTGAATCTCCCCGAAGGGGAAACGCTTTCAGGCGATGTCTACGACTACGACAAATCGATCGACCTTGCCTATACCACGCCGCAGCTGGAAGCCATGAAGACGGCCACCGCCACGGTGAAACTCTCCGAAGGCGCAACCATCACGCCCGATCCCTCCGTGGCGGCCGACTATACGCAGCCGATTTCATTCACGGTGACGGGAGCCGACGGCAAGACCACCCGCATTTATACAACAAAGCCCGTTGAAAAAGTTGTCGTTTCCTATACCAAGATCGGTGCTCTGGCAGAGAAAACGGCCACTCAGATGGACATCACCGATCACACGAAATACCTGCAAATCGGCGTCAGCGGCGACAAGATCGTCATCGGCACCAAGGTATTCGACGGCAAGACGCTCGCTGCCGCAGGCAATCTGAACATGACCGGTTACGACGGATTGCAGGTCACCTCGCTGGCTAACGACGAGGCAGGACATCTGATCGCTTCACTGACCGCTGACGGCACGAGTGGATCGGCTCCTGTTACGTACGCCTGCTGGAAGAACGGATGCGACCAGCCCGCCGAAACGATCCTCGGTCCGTCGGACAGCGCCATCGCAGCGTTCCTCTCCGTGGGCGGCAACCTCGTCGAAGGCAAAGCGCTCATTACGGCATTGGGCGCACGCGTAGCCACTGGCCCGAGTTTCTGCTGGGGTTTCGCCGACGGCGTGCGTGGCGACTACTACAACCTGCTTACCGGACAGCCCTCGAACGACGGCTCGTGGAGCCAGATGGTTTCGGCCTGCTCGGGAGAGGTTTCGGGCACCTGGTTCATGTGGGATGCCGTGGCCGGCGGTCACAACGTATTGACCTGGGAAGGCTGGGACGGCACATCCTCGCTCAATCTGAAGCAGATTCCGGGAGCAGCGCCCAACGGTCCGAACAACTGGGGTAACTACACCAAAGGTTCGATCCGCGCTTTCATGTTCAACGAAAAGGCTTATGCCGCCGTCTTCACCACCGGCTGGCCCTGCACCTACGTCTCGATCGTGGACTCGAACGGCGAATTCCTGCTCAACCCCGCCGAGGCGACGCTCAATTACGCGATCTCGGACGCCAACCCCTACTGCCCCGTCGGAACATTCGTGTATAACGAAAAGGAAAACTGCGGTTACGTATACGTACTGGTTCCCGGGCACGCAGTCAAGAGCTGGAAACTGGAGATCACTTACGATTAACAAACCTTACACCTGTCACGACAGGTCTTGACGAAACCGTATCAATCCGCATTCTTCCCGGTCCGGGCCCGTTCTCGGGCCGGAGGAATGTGGTTCTTTTAACACGACCCATGAAAATAAGCACCTTTTTTACAGTCATCCTCTTCGTTGCAGCGACATCGATATCCTGTGGCGGAAACTCCGCCCGGACGCTTCGCGCCGCCGACGGTGGAAAACCCAAAATGCTCTGGTTCGACGCAGAGGCCAATTTCAAGCGCTTCGCTTCGCAGGATTCGATCCGCTACTATTTGGACCGCACCGTCGAGTGCGGATTCAACCACATCGTCGTGGACGTGCGCCCCATTTCGGGCACCGTGCTCTACGAAAGCGATATGCTGGAACCGCTCACCGTCGTTGGTCCGGACACCGTCCGCCGCGATTGGGACTACCTGCAATGCTTCCTCGACGAAGCGCGTAAAAGGGAACTAAAAGTGACCGTCTCGACGATGATTTTCCCTGCGGGATTCACCACGTTCCGCCAGGGAGCGGCCTACTCCGACCCGGAACTGGCGGGCCGAACCTGTGTCGAATACACGCCCGAAGGGAGGAAAGACATCAAGGACGACCCGACGAAAGTCGCGGCGTTCCTCAATCCCGTACTGCCCGAAAATCAGGAGTACGTGCTGCGTTTCGCACACGAACTGCTCACAAAATACAAGTTCGACGGCTATGCCCTCGACTATTGCCGCTTCCCCGATGCTGAGAGCGATTTCTCGCCCGCTTCGCGCGAAGCGTTCGAAACCTACCTCGGACACGGCATCGACCGTTTCCCGGAGGATATATTCACCTACGACGCCAACGGAGCCCGCGTGGCTGGCCCCTACTATAAACAGTGGTGGGAGTTCCGCTCGGGCGTCATCCGCGACTTCATCGCCGAAGTGCGCACGCTTATCGAACGGACCCAGCCCGGCGTGAAACTGGAGTATTGGGCCGCCTCGTGGCTGCACGCCATCTACACACAGGGCCAGAACTGGGCCAGCCCGCGTTCGCGCTTCCACGAAGCCTATCTCGACGATTGGGCCACGCCGACCTACAACCGCACCGGATTCGCCGATCTGCTCGATGTCTTCATCACGGGAACCTACCTCGAAAAGGTATGGGGCATGGATGACCCCGAATCGATCGAATACGGTCTCGCCCGCTCGCTGAAGGATGTCGACGGCGACTGTGCGGTCTACGGTTCGCTCTACGCCCAGAACCATGTCGATCAGTTCGAAGACGCCGTATACCTGTGTCTTTCGCGCACGGACGGAGTGATGGTCTTCGACATCATTCAGGTCATCGAAAACGATCTATGGGATGACATCAAACGTGGTATCGACCGGGCTGAAAAAGAACAGAAAACTCAAAAATGACAAGATGAAAAAATCCATCCTGATACTTTGTGTCCTGCTGATGGCGGCGATTCCGTCCGCCTGCACGGAATCGCATAAAACCCCTCCGGAACTCGACAAGCCGCAACCCGGGCCGAACCCCGATCCGAAACCGGAACCCTCAAAGGGAAAGGAAAAAATGCTCTGGTTCGATGCCGAGGCCAACTTCCAGCGATTCTCGACACAGGCCGGTATCATCGCCATGCTCGACAAAACACAGGAAGCGGGATTCAACAAGATCGTCGTGGATGTGAAGCCCGTCGAGGGGGACGTACTCTACAAAAGCGAGTTCATGACCCAAGCGACGACTATCGGTTCAGTTAACGTTGCCGACAGAGGTTGGGACTACCTCCAGTTTTTCCTCGACGAGGCACATAAACGGAACCTGAAAGTGACCGTCTCGACCACCGTATTCCCCATGGGCATGCCCAGCACCAGACAGGGACCCGCCTACCGGGGCACGACATGGAAGGGGAAAACCTGCATGCAATACAAGCCCGAGGGCATGGTCGACATCAAGGATGACCCCACGAAGGTCGCAGCGTTCCTCAATCCCGTCCTGCCCGAAGTTCAGGAGTTCGCCCTGCGTTTCATTCGTGAAATAGTCACCAACTACGATTTCGATGCCTACGCGCTCGACTACTGCCGTTTTCCGGACTATCAGAGCGATTTCTCGGAAGCATCCAAAGAGGCGTTCGAAAAGTACATTGGCGGACTCGTCGAGACGTGGCCGGGCGATGTCTTCACCTACAACGCTTCCGGCGAAAGAGTCCCCGGCAAATACTACAAAGAGTGGTGGGAGTTCCGCTCGATGATAATCCACGACTTCGTAGCCCGCGTTCGCAAGGAGATCAAGGCAATCAAACCGGACGTAAAATTGGAATATTGGGCCGCTTCGTGGTGGGGCGCACTCTATGCCAACGGACAGAACTGGGCCAGCAAGGCGTTCCGTCCGCTAACGGATCAGGATGCGTGGTCGTTCAACTCTTGGTGTTCGATCAATTACCACCAGACCGGTTTCGCCGATCAGCTCGACACGTTCCTGCTGGGGACCTACCTGCCCCGCGTGTACGGACCCGACGACGGCGAGTCGATCGAATACGGTATCAACCGTGCCGAGCGCTTCCTGCTCAACGCCTGTACCTATTACGCGACGGTGGATTGCTCGCAGAAGACATTCGACATCGAGGAAGCCTGCTATTACTCCCTCAAACGCACGGCCGGGCTGATGGTCTTCGACATCGTTCATGTCATCAACAACGATATGTGGGCCGCCATCAAGCGGGGCATCGACCGTTACGAAGCGGAGGCGGCAACCGAATAAGTAAAACAGTTGCACCATGAAAAAACTCCTTCTTATCGCCGCAGCCGTGCTGGCCGGGGCTTCGGGGCTCCGGGCCGAAGAGTACACGGCGATATCTCCCGACGGAAAAATCACGGTGACGGTATCGACCGCGCCCGAACTGCGCTGGAGCGTCACGCGCGAGGGCGAACGGCTGCTCGACGCAAGCCGCATCGGCATGAAGATCGCCGGGGCCGAGCCGTTCGGCGCGGCGCCCGTCGTGCG
>OGEP01000494.1_pt1 | contig 58732 bp, 42 predicted proteins | sample 1570721 | NCBI WGS metagenome assembly OGEP01 (sample SAMEA2582131, study PRJEB24529) | metagenome | biome: Human gut stool | place: China | collected 2011 | reverse complement strand
GATGTATCATTGGTTCCGTGATCCATCTGATCCGTATGAAAGTAAGCGGCGAAGGGCATGTCCTCGCCATGGGACCGTATCTCTCCGCAGGGGTGGCAGTCGCTGTCCTGTGGGGCAATGAATTCTTACAGTGGTATCTGGGTCTGTATCATTAGAGACCGGATACTTACATCTGATATGAGATTAGAAAGTTCTTGGGACACTTTTTCTGTCCCAAATACGATAAAGAACCGATAAGAGGAAGGGTAGAAGCATGGCAATGAACAATCGCGTATTGAGTATTGAGATCGGTAACTCCTTTACGAAGATCTGCGAGATCGACTATAAGGTGAAGAAACCGAAGGTCTACAAGGTATTGACCGTCGAGACCCCGGAGGGCGTCGTGGTGGACGGTATGCTGCAGCCGACACAGGAGTATGCGGATCATCTGGTGAACGCACTGGGCACGAACGGCATCCGTACGAGGAAAGTAATCTTCACCATTTCTTCTACCAGAGTGGCGAGCCGTGAGGTACAGATCCCGAACGTGAAGGCGAACAAGATCGAGGCACTGGTGAAGACGAACGCGAACGATTATTTCCCTGTGGATCTGACCCAGTATGAGATCGGACATTATCTGGCAGGCGGACTGACCGAGGAAGGAAAGCTTCGTGTCATGGCACTGGCAGTGCCCAAGGCGCTGTTAAACAGCTATTACCAGCTGGCGCAGATGTGCGGCTGGGAGGTTGAGTGCTTCGATTACAGCAGTAACAGCTTATACCAGATCCTTCGTGATGAGAAGTCCGAAAAAGTTACCATGATGATAAAAATCGATGAGAACAGTACCATCGTGACCGTGCTTTCCGCCGGCAAGGTGCTGCTGCAGAGAACCGTGGCATACGGCGTGCAGGATGCCATTGAGACCATGATCGCTTCCGGTGCCTATGCCGTGAACGATCCCATGAGCGCGGTAGAGCGTTTCCAGAAGAAGACCTGCCTGAACAGAGTACTCCATCAGGGAGACAAGCTCTGGGAGGAAAATGCCGGACGCTGGGAAGATGAAGATGCCGGCAATGTGGAAGTCACAGCAGCCAGACAGAAGATTACATCTACCCTGGAGCCTCTGATCGTCGGCGTCAACCGTGTCATTGATTTCTATGACTCCAGAAATGGTGATACACCTATTGAGAGAACTTACGTCACCGGCCTCGGCGGCAGCTTCAGCGGCATGAGCAAGCTGTTCACTAACTGCCTGGAGCGCAAGGTACATACCCTGTCCGATATGGAAGACAAGATCGGCATGAGCAAGGCTATCCGTTCCACCAGACCCGCAGCCTATATTTCCTGCCTGGGCGCAGTACTTGCCCCCGTGGGACTGATCGATAAGAGCCAGCAGAAGGGCAAGGGCATGACCGTAGTCAGCGGTACGAACTACACCTTCGTCAGCGTGGCGGTCCTGGTGCTGGGCGTGATCCTGTCCATCGCCATGGCAGTGACTTCCCTGACCAGATACTTCGGCACCGTGGCGGAGAATGTGGCTCTGCAGGCGAGAGTCGAGGAATTACAGCCCGCGCAGGCAGTATATAATGAATACCTCTCAGTGGCAGCACAGTATGATAAATACAAATATCTGTATGAGTATACTGAGAATCCCAATGAAAATCTCGTGGAGTTCATCAATGAGTTGGAGCAGATATTACCCAGTAGCTTTTGGACCAACAGCTTCAGTTCGGATCAGACGGGAATCAGCATGTCTGTAACTGTGGAAGGTAAGGCTGCAGCAGCGAGAACGATTCTGAATATCCGGAATATGGAGAGCATTTCCGATGTACAGATCAGCGGTATTACAGACAGCAAGGACGAAGCTGGCAAATCAACCGTTACCTTTTCTATTACAGGCACTTATAAAGCGTTGACAGACGAGAGTGCGGAACAGACTGACACTCTGACAGTACAGTAGGAGGTAGAGGAAGATGAAAGTTAAGAAAAGCGAAATCCAACTTTTGATTGCTGTACTGGGAGTCCTTCTGGCCGTGGTGACTTATTTCCTGGTATATGCGAAGTTTAATGATATGTCGGAGACGATAGAGACGCAGAATGCATCCCTGAGATCCCAGGTATCTACGCTTGAGATATTGGAGCAGCGTAAGGCAGATTATCTGGCTGCTACCGAGAAGATGCAGTCATATATTACCGGATTCGAGAATCGTTTCCCGGCAGATATTTTACCGGAAGACAGCATTATGATGGTGAAGACGTTAGAGGATTATACTCGCACGGACGTAGCGAATATCGCATTTGGAACGGAGGCAGAGGTACCGTATGCAGCAGAAACTCCGGCTGCAACAGATGGAACAGCGGCAGCAACAGACGGAACAGCGGTTGCATCAGATGCGGCTGCCACAGCTGATACGACAGTAACCGATAGCCCTGTTACGACAGAAGGAACTGCTTATGCTGACACCCATATGTATGAGGTGCCTTTGAGCATCAGCATTGAATGTACCTATGACGATTTTAAGGGACTGGTGAGATATATTTATAACCTGCAGGAGCGTAAGAGCATTCAGGGTGTAAATATCAGCTATAATGAAGCGGTAGGAATGCTGTCCGGTAATATGACCCTGAATACTTATTATCTGTTAGGTACAGATAAGGTATACAGTGAGCCTGATATTCCTGCAATGGGTATGGGAGTAGACACTCTTTTTGGAAATGTAGAGTGAGGATATTAGTATGAAGCATGCCAAGGAAGAACAACTGAATAATGAAGGCTTTTCCCTGGTGGAGCTTCTGATCGCTATTGTGATCCTATCAATCATAGTGGTACCACTGCTACACAGCTTCGTTACATCAGCCAGAACAAATGCGAAATCACGCAATACCATGCATGCAACAGCAATTGCCGAAGATGTGATGGAACAGTTTGAAGCGCACACTTTAGGGGAAATGGCAGATACTTACGAAGCAGCGAGTGTGGAAGGCTTTACCAACACGGTAAAACGCGGAGAAGATATCGACAGCGATGGTGACCTGGAATGGGTATATACATTTCGTGACAGCAGCATCACATCCGGAGTGTATGATGTGGTGACTACGCTGGATCCTTCTGCTTATACGACTATCAATGAGAAAGACCTGATCGATATACAGAATCTTGCAGGAAATCTGAATGCTGTGTACTCGGAGAAAGCGGATTCGGATATCGGAGCATATTTGTATTTCTGCAATTATGCAACGAATACTGCGCTGGAAAATATTCCGAAATATGTTAAAAAAATAGTGGAAATCACAATAGACACCAACCGGATCAGTCTGGATCTGGGGGATGGGGAGACATTGGAGACGGATGTATATCTGGTGACTGCATTAACGCGATATCATTGTGACACCAGTATTTTTAACAACCCCTCGCTGAGTGGTGATTATCCGCAGAACGGAACGGATTATGTGATCTTTTCCAATGAAGACGCGGTGAGAAGACAGGCGGCACAGATCAAGGCACAGAAGGAAGCCGGCGCGGCTGTACAGAGTAAAGTGATATCGGATCTGGCTAATATTGTTGTATGTCTTCCAACGCGTATGGGAAGTGTATCCGGTAGTGAGGTCAGAGATACTGTCATTGTAAACAATCCGGATAATGTAGAGACCAATTTGTATCTTGTAATGCAATTGCCTACAACAGACGAATTACCTGCCGGAGTGACAAATGCGGAAACGGCTTACCGGGATATGATCAACAATACATATCGTGTGGCTTATGAACTTCGGGAGAGCTATCCCGGCTGGATGTCATCTGCGGGTGCATCGATCCAGTCAGCATGTAAGTTAAGAACCAACCTGATACTGAACGGATATACAGACTATAAATTCCGAAATCTGAGTGTGTCTGAAGTGGCAGGAACGGCAACGGGAGCTGATGCAAAGTCGATTATGTCAGCTAGCGGACTGACCCCGCCTTCAGAGAAGATTGATCGTATGTATGATATTACAGTACAGGTGTATGCACAAGGTACCATAGGTACGAAAAGCCCGGTGATCACTATGACGGGAACAGTGACACAGTAGGGAAGGAAGAAGAGAACCATGAATATATTCCGGAGACATTTTGAAAAAAATCATAAAGAAGCAGCGAATAAGGGCTCGGCTATGGTCGTTGTGATCATAGCTATGGCCTTTATTGGCATTTTAGCCAGTGTTTTGATGTATATGTCTCTGTTAAATTATCAGATGAAGGCTAACAATCTGAAGGCAAAGGATAACTTTTATTCTGCGGAGACTGTGCTGGACGAGATCCGGATGGGGATGGAAGGGCAGATTTCTACCTCTGTATCAGGAGCCTACACGAAGGTATTGGAGAGCTTTGAATCAACATCCGAAGAGCAGAAGAATTCTAAAATGAGATATTACTTTTTAAGTAGTATGCAGGAATATTATAAGGCGGATGATACTACGGTATATGATCTGACCAAGCTGTATGACTATATCAGTGCTGATACAGCGTTGGCACAGAACACAGTGCTTGAGGCTGTCAGAGGAACAGATACTTATCGTGTCTATCAGGATGCTTCCGGTAATCTCATTCAGGAGAAGGAAAAAGATCCTACCTGGAGTGGAATTCCTAAGGGCGATATGAAGCTGTATACAGATGGTCTGTCCTTTTGCAATTTAAAAGTTACTTATACGGATGATGCAGGGTATGTCTCTGTGATCCAGACAGATCTGAGAGTCAAGCTTCCGGATATGGAATTTGCACAGGCAGTAACACTTCCGTCCATCACCGGAATTTCCATGGTTGCACAGAACAATATTCAGGTCATTCCTGATGCACCTATGAATTTGAGCGATAATACCATCGGTGGAAGCTTTTACGCTGACAGGCTTATTATTGGAAGTGAAGAAGCGGATACCGAAAAAGGTACCGGGGTAACGGTGAATTTAAAGGAAACTGCAGGCAATGAAAATGCAGATAAACGAATGGTAGTGGCAAAGGATCTGTATCTGGGAAGAGGCACCATTCTGACAAGTGACCAATACGGAGAACTATGGGCAGGAACCATACGGATGCACGGTGGCGGTAATAATACGGCAAGCGTGGGCAAAATTGATTTTGCCGGTAATAGTATTTATGTGGCCGGAGATCTGAGGATGGATGGTCAGAGGAATAGTTTTAAAGCCGGAACCCTGATAGACGGAGAATATACCGGTCAATATATTGGATTTGGTACGGGACGCAATAATGCGGATAACAGTGCAATGATCGTGAATGGAACAGATACGGAGATATATCTGAATGAGCTTCGCAATCTGACACTGGCGGGCAATTCCTATATTTCATTGAACACGGCGAAGTCCGGTCTGTCCGGAGAAGATGCAGCTCTGAATACCGGCGTAAAAGATATTATGATGGGGCAGTCCATAGCTGTGAAGAGTGATCAGCTGGCATATCTGATCCCGGCACAGTGTATTGCATTGGATGCTTCCGGCAAGTCTGTTCTGGGAGGATCCAGTAATCCTGTGACGAAAGAACAGTATTATGATCTGATCTGGGATCAGTCAAATAAAAAAGTAAGAGACGGTGTGAGGGAAGTTGTATTTGATGTGCCTTGTGCGGCATTAAACGGAAATACACTGGCTTCTTATGGGTTAAACAGCAGTAATGTGCAGAAATATTTTAAACGCATTAACAGTAAAATTACATTGGTGTATTATTATGTCGCTTTTGACAGTACAACCGAAGAAGGCAGAACCAATGCGGCACGATATTACCAGGATTATTACAGCGTAAATAAAGAAACAATGGATGCGTATGCCAGCCTGTATACCAAGGCGGTCAAGGTGCGCGAAGCCTCCTCCGGAGCTTATATCATGCATTTATCCGGAAATTTGGTATGTCGTGAGGAACATTCCGCGGAGCTTCATACTTCTACACTGGGAACCGATAAAAATAATGTGGGATACCAGGCCCTGCTTACCGCAGATCAGAGCAAATTTAAAGCTTTGTCTAAGAAGATGATAGACAGTTACGAGCAATTATTGCCTTCAGAGACTGCAGATACAGCAAATGCTTACACCAATCTGGTGAATGAAGGGAAGATTCTGACCTATTGGGGAGTTGTCAGAGCTGACACTAATATTGTAGATAAGTCCGGTGCCAAATATTTTACCGGTGTGGATCCGGAATATAAAGCAGTCGTGATTCAGGGAGATTATGAATACACTTCTGCGGAAAATTTCCGTGGTCTGATCATTGCTACCGGGAATGTGAAAGTGAGCAGTGACTTCCACGGAACTATTCTGGCAGGAGGAAATATTGCGCTGGGACAGAATGTTAATGTGGAACCTGACCGTGATGCGGTATTACATGTGATGACTTATTCCAATAAAGCGGGAACAGCTGAGACAGAGTATTCCGTAGCACAGTTTTTAAAGGGTGGAGAAGGCTATCTGCATACAGGTGGCAAGGCATACTTAAACAGTGATATAAAGCTTGGAGAACTGATTGTATATGAGAACTGGCAGAAGAAGTAATAACGGAGGTTTTTCGCTGGTAGAACTGATTATCGTGATCGCGATTATGGCGATTCTGGTAGGAGTGATGGCAATATCAGCGTCTTCGTTGACAGGCAGAAAAGTAAAAAAATGTGCAGATGAGATCGTGTCCACGATCGAAAGAACCAGAGTACTGACGCTGGGCAAGGAGCAGAATGATGTGGAATGTGTCCTGACCTATGAAGGAAAGGAATATCATGCCAAAATCTATCAGAAAGGCACCCTTGTATCAGATCGTATCGTGGGAAAAGATCCGATCGATATTAAAGTATATTTTGAGGACGGAGCATCGGCATCCGGGTATACATTAGCTGAAATAGACGGAAAGACCCCATATGCAACGCCCGGTGAAAAAGGTCTGCATCTGGTATTTAACCGGGCATCCGGTGCTTTTGAGCAGAATACGAATGTGGCCGGTGGACACGAGAAGGAATATTGCAGACGGATTGTTGTAACAAACGGTTCCAGAATGATAGAGATTACAACTGTCGGCAGGACAGGAAAGATTCTGACGAAGTAAGGAGGTTCCTATGCGTATTGGACAAAAAGGTTTCACGCTGGTTGAAATCATTGTATCTTTGGCTATCATGACGATCGTAGCAGGATCTGTCGGTGCTTTTATCGTTGCAGGGAATAATTCCTATTTACGCGGAAGCAAGGAATTGACACTGCAGGAAGAGGCACAGCTGACTGCAAACCAGATGATCGATCTGATCATTGACGTGGAGAAGGATATCCAGTTTTTGGATAGCACCGGTGCGGCGGTTGCATTGGATGGTACTCCGGCGAAGGATGCCTCCGGCAATGTTATCAACAGTACGAATGTCAGAGAACTTCGTCTGTATAATAATGATAATGTCTATATGATCCGCTGGCAGGGAGATGACGGCAGCGGCTATGATACTGCCAATCAGATTTACCTCTATGAAGCTAAAAATTCAGTGACAACAGATGCCGATGGCAATGAAACCATTGTCTGGGGTGACTTGACTGCAGAGGATGTGAAACCGGCATTAATGGCTGAACATGTGACTTCTTTTAATGTGGATATCAGCGAAGCCAGGACAACCCGGAAGGTTGTGCTCAAAATGACCTTTGCGTATATGGAGAAGACATATACAATTGCCGAGACAATTAAGCTGAGAAATGATCTGTCCAAAGAAGACAGGGAAGCATATATGTGGATCACGGGATTGAAGATCAATCCTGAGAATCCAAGACTATCCCAGGGAGAAACAAAAATTTTTGGTTATGAATTAACAGGAGATGCGGAAGCAATAGCAGAGGCTAAAAAAGCAGGCGTGACATGGTCGGTCACGAAACCTGATGGAACGAGCTGTAAGAGCAGTTTTGATGTAAAGGGTAATGGCGTACTAACGGTGGCTGCTGATGAAGAAGTCGGAGCAAATGTCTTAACTGTTACATGTACATTGAATGCAAATACCAATATTTCGGCATCTACATCTGTTACAGTAAATGAACGTAAAATAAATTCCATTAAAATAACTCCTAAAAATGTGGAGGGAGAAAAAGGTAAGACTTACGAATTTATCTGTGAACTGGACGGACCTGATGCTGCGCTTAATGCCGGTGTAGGTTGGAAAGTTACATATACGACAGACGGATCGGATGCATTAGCTGCCGGAACAGGCACTAAATTTACGGATGTTGGAAGAATTGGAGATACCAATCAGTTTAAAGGAATTCTTACACTTGGTGAAAACGAAAAATTGGGAATTGAAATGCTGGAGGTAACTTGCTATGCAAAAGCAGACGAGACTAAATCGGATAGTGCGTTAGTCACGGTAACTGTGGTAAAGGGACAGTATACGGTAGAATTGATTCCCAGAATTTTGACTACTTATAAGTTCACAGAGAGTGGGAAAGAAAAATTTGGATATTGCGTAACTATTGAATGTCTGCCGTCCTGGGCAAATTATGATACCTATCCTAAGATTTCCTGGAGAGTAGTAGGGGGATCAAATGGATACACCTTTGGTGAAGCAGAAGACAAGAGCAGATATAAACAGATATTGTATTGTAGTAATAATATCAATACAACAGTAACCGTAGAAGCAGAAGTTTATCTGGATGAGAATATCGTTGTTACTCCCCAAATTGATATCCAGATTCCTAATCTAAAAACTGCAGTTACCAGTGACGTACCTTATATTGACAGTGATCAGTTTGTTTTATACCGAAACGGCAAAGTTACCTGTACATTAAAAAATTATGATGAATCCAAGATGGATGAGGTAACCTGGAGGTTCGCAAATGAGGTAGAAGAGGGACTGGCAGCGACGAGAGAGGAAGAAGGGGGAGAACTCAGACCCTGGGAAGGAGTTGCACAAGGGAAACGATTCATTGGATTCAGTAAATTAAGCGGTGGAAATGAAACATTTCCGGAGGGATGGGATGGCGTTAACAAGACGAAGTGGCTTTTCCCTTCTGCCACGGGACAAACTGTCAATATTTGGGCAAAACATACAATTGCCTGGAATAAAGAGTATCGTATGACTCTGGAAGCGGTGGATAAGGATGGAAATGTGATCGCGGATACCAGCATTCTGATTCCGAAAGTGTTACCATTATTTCCGGACGAAAAGCGATATATGGAATTGATACAGCCGGATCAATATAATGGTTATCCATATAAGAAAATATTAGTAAAATTCTATGGATATGCACAGGGTACCGGAGCTGGTGAAGGACTTACTTCTCAAATGGCAGGATTGAATATGACGGCAAAATTATCCGGTAACACTGATGAAAATACCAGAGCTGATGAAAAAGGTATTTATCTTGGAGCAAATGAAGGAGTAGTGCCGATTATCATATCATCGGAAGAAAAGGCTAAATATTTATATATGAGTTTTTATGATAAGGATCACCCAGAGGATGATACCTATACGATGGAAAGAGTCTTGGTAATTCGCTGGAAGTCGTGGAGTGAACAGAATGAAGAGAAAAATGCAAAACAGTAAAAAGTACATAGCAGGAATTCTTACCATAGCTTTGGCAGCCGGTGTCTGCCAGAGCTATGGCTCTATGGAAGTAAAGGCGCAGGAGAAGACACTCCCAGGAATTGAGAAATTAGTATATGATACGGTGTCTTCCGGAGATGCCTTTCATATTCTGGAGATTGTTCCGTCAAAAGAAAATGCCAGCATTGGCTACCTCATAGGCGGAGAAGAACCGGTTGCCAGTGGCAGGAAGCTGTCAGAACTGCCGTCTCAGTCCGAGAGAGTGAATGCAATGGCGAACCTTGCGACAAATGCGGGAAGTGACATTGTTGGAGCCAATGGTCTGATTACAGTATCGCCATATACGGAAGCAGAGAGTGGTAGTCGTTCCGAGAATCTGAAGGGACGGTTTGTTTATCGAGGAGTTGGCGGTAGATATAATTATGTGCTTCATGGTGCAACATATCGTAAGCTGAATGACAATGAGACTACTTCGGAGCCCCGCTATGCCCGTTATACGGAGATGGTTAAGGCAACGGAGCTGAACCGGGATGCACAAAGTATTATTCCGACATTTTCTAGAATTAGCGGAAGTGGTGGACAATTGGAAATCCGCCTGAATGATGGTTCAGTCGCTGAGACGAAGAACACTTATGGACTGGATACTTCTATGGCGGTGCCCACAGGTTCTTCCACATCGGAATTTAATGTTGATGATTATATTAGTAGAGAAATGTATAAGAAAAATGCAACATTGGATTCTTATACGTATCTGGGAACTGTTGTAAAAGGTGAAGATCTTCCTGAAGAATATCGCCCTGCAGCGGAGACCGGACAGAACTCGACGACATCTTCGGCTCAGATCGAAGCAGGAGAGCAGGAAGAAGCAGGAAACCAGGCAGAAACCGGTGGACAGGCACAAGCGGGAAACCAGGCACAAGGCGGTGGACAGGCAGAGGCAGGAAACCAGGCACAAGGCGGTGGACAGGCACAAGCAGGAAATCAGGCAGAAGCCGGTGTGCAGACGGAAACAGGAAACCAGACAGAAGCCGGTGGGCAGACGGAAACAGGAAACCAGACAGAAACCGGTATGCAGGCACAAGCTGCTGACCAGGCAGAAGGTATGGAGAGTAAGGCATATTTAGCAGCTACGACATCCGGCAATGACCCGTCATATAAACCGGAGACTTTAACTACTGCACCTGCGATGTCTTCAACAGAAGAGAATACTGCTGCTCCGGTACAGACCTATGCTGCATCGGGTGAAAATGTAGATATAAGTAATAACTTATATCTGCTGAATCATGGCTCAAAACCGGCTATATTATGGGCTGTCTGGGATTCTGCTAACAATGTATATAATTTTAAATCCATTGCAGATGCATGCTTTGTTAAGGTAACGGAAAACGGTGATTATTATGTATCGTATGCAACTTTATGCGCTGATGGTGATTATCGGATAGAAGACAGTTATGTCGAGAACCAGACAGGAAGCTATATTAGGGTAACTGCCTCCAGCGTGGAGATAAAGACAGCTGAAGATACAGGGTTCGACCCTGCACAGACCTATGACTTTATCGGAGATGACAGGGAAAATGCACTGGAGACCATCAGGTACAATGGTGGTATTAATAATAAAGAATGGTTCAAAAAGCAGGTTTTGAATCTGTCCGGCACCAGCCGGTATGAGAGCGGCAGCCCTTCCGGTACTGGCGGAGATATTGATCAACTGAAGATTGAAGTGACAACGTTGACAGTGGAGGAACTGGCGAAACTGGTAAATCCGGAGGAACAGGCTTATTATGGCGTGGATCTCGACAACGTGGATCTGATCTATCTCTCCGGCAGGGGAAGTTATGCAGCGGAATCTGTGAATATGACTTCTGCAGCAACCGCTCTGACGAAGATGATATTCGGCATTAAGGATACTACCGGTGAGCGGAATAATGCAGACAGAGTACCGGTAGTCATGGATTACGGATTTTACAGCCAAAATAAAAAGCTGGCTGAGGAGCCGAATAATAATCAGAATAATAAGATACTGACACAGATGGCACTGACGATCTTGAAGGTTTCCGATAACAATATTGCCAAAGAAGTTGCTTCACAGGGAGATGCTTATTGGAATGGTCAGACGGCAGCTTCGCTTAGCTGGGGCGATTCCGTGAAAGAGGCTTTATATGACAATGTTTATCTGAATGATGACAGTGCGACGCCATATGTTGCCTCTGACTTCCTGACTGATTGTAAAGGGAATGCGGCGAAAGCAGCAACCTTCGGAGCAGTATTAAAAGAGATTCAGTACGAGAATTTCCTGGCAAAGAAAAACAACAGCAATGCAGCTCTGATGGCTGAAGAGATCAGTAAGGCTTCTATTACCAGATATATATTGAACTGGTACATGCACAGAGTGACGGTGAAATCCTCTATTCGTGTATTGGATCTGGAGCCCTGCTATGATTTTAGCGATACGTTAAAAAGTAAGTTGCAGACTGATGTGGTCAATATGATGGGGATGACCGGAATTTATGATGCATCTGCGATCAATATTACACAAATGTCATCTGCGGAATTTATAGGTAAGATCGAGGACTTGAATGAAAAGTACGACATGATCTATCTTGGAGCCCGGGTCGGTAAGATGAACACAGAAAATGGTGTGACTGTGTATAATGATCCACAGATGAAAGGGTTGATTTATTCTCATGTAGGAGACTACTATGACTATGCCACCAAAACGAAAACGGATAATGTTACGCAGGCTAGGGAGACGTATAATGCAAGGCACAGACTGCAGGATTCTTCGCTGGATCACAATAAGACTGACGATGATGATCCAACGAATAAGAGTGCAGATGTCTATCGTGGTCCCGGCAATGATATGAACTCTACCCGATATGAGGAATTCTGTCAGTTCATTAAGGCAGGATATCCGGTGGTCATTGCGGATACGTTTATTAAATATGAGGACGATAAAATACCTGTGGCATCAACAGCTACGCTGGACAAAAATTCTTATTTTTACAAGCTGGTTCAGTTCGCTCTGACGAAAGATGAAAATGGTCAGTATTTATATTGGCAGAAAAATATTTTTACAGAGAGTCAGCTGATGGATAATACAGCAGATACTAAATTAGGAACCACATTATCTGCACGTAGATCCGTATTTTGTAATTATCTGAATCTGTCAAAGCTTTCCGTCAACTGGGTAACTACTTACGGAGCGGCATATCCGCAGGAGCTGAAATATAATTCTAATCAGAACGGTGCCAGCAACGGTGGCTCTCTGGAGAAGATAGACGGAAAATATCAGCTGCAATATATTTTTAATCTGCAGAATGATGCTGCAATATCACAGACAGGTACTACCTATGATTGTAAACTGTTCGTAGATAAAAATGCTGATGGTCGTTTCTCCGGCTCTGATTATGTAGAGGGTAAGACATATACGTCATCGGAAGAAGTCAGCGGTCTTACTGTGTATATAAGAAAGGGAGATGAGTGGAATAAGGTTTATCCGATAGCGACGGAAAATGGAAACAGATATGAATTGCGTACCGGGGAGATCTATCGTGTTATCCGGGCTCTGCCGGAGGAATATGTAGGGGTTATCCCATGGAAGCTGGTATTTTATGATAATGCGGACAGACTGGTGAGAACTGCCAAGTCAGGCTATACATCTGTGCCGCAGCAAAGTGGGAAAAAGACAATCCGTGTATTGCAGTTGTTGTCTAGTGAAAATAATAACTGGAATCTTCATAACGAACAGAATGATAGTAATTCTACTTTTTCCAAGTGCATTAATGGGTTAACTGACTGGAATGTAGTAGGTTTGGATGAGGTCAGATCGGATGGAACGGTAATTCCGTCCACGCGCATTGACAGTATGAGTGTAACCGATCTTGTAAATAATAAGCTGAAAATTAGCGGGACTTCGGATACTGATATACAGAGGATATACCAGGAGTCCTACAATCTGTTCCAGCAGTATGATATGTTGATACTAGGATTCGGTGACGCCTATAAGTTTGGGTATACCTATGGCGCATATGATCCTAGCAAAGAAATTCCCGCAGGAATTATGGCGAATGTTAAGAGAAATTTGGCTGTTGGCTGGGCTGTCAGAGACTACATAGAATCCGGCAAGAGCATTTTGTTCACCCATGATACTACTTCATATGTCAATAATATTCAAAGTGTGATCCCGTATAACGATAATGGAACTGCGGAACCCTATCATTCAAACTACTGGTATTGGGGATATGAATTTAATAAGACCATTCGTGCATCCGTAGGCCTGGATCGCTATGGAGCTTTGAAAGAGTATTATCAGCAGAGAGCAGCAAGCACCACGGGAGAGGAGCATAAGAGGGACCAGGAATATCTTAAAACATTAGAGTCCTATACATTTGACGAAATCAAGGAACCGAATTCGGATAATGAGCTCTGGCAAAAGGAAGGTGTGACTAAATATACGGTAGTTCGTTTCCTGAGAAGCTATCTGGAAGATTTGCGGATAAATGGCAGTTCGTCAGTAAAGTTCCCGGTTGAGAATTCATTGCTGAAAAAGGCTGGATATGATGGTGGATATCCTAGTTGGAATTATCCCAGTAGTTTGCTGATGGGTGATTACGCAGGCAAATCGCTGATCGCAACACAGGTAAATGATGGCCAGATTACGCAGTATCCTTATCAGATATCTGCAGATGAACAGCTGGAGATCAGTAATACGCATTACCAGTGGTTACAGCCGAATATGGAGCTGGACCGCAACGGAGACGGTAAAAATGACATTGTGGTGTGGTACTGTATTTCCGGTGTGGCTGACGGTCAGTATAAAGATACTAATATTTATAACATCACACCCAATGATGTGGTAAATAATTATTATATCTATACCATGGGAAATGTGACATATTCCGGAGCGGGACATTCCAGACCCAGTAAGGACGCGGAGATCAAACTGTTTGTTAATACGATGATTGCAGCGTATAATGCCGGTGTGACGGCACCTTCCGTAAACTTTAAGGATAAAAGCGGCAGCAAGATTCAATCCGTGTATATGCTGTATGATCCGGTAAACCATATTGTATTGGATGATAAGAATAACGGAACCATCAGTGTCAACTTCCAGGCAGATGACTACAATATTCTGGCAGGTGGACAGCAGTTATGCGTTGAATTTTACAAATCCTGTGCAGATGATACGGCCGGAGCCATCAGTGTGGACGGAATCACAGGAAAGGTATTGCGCTTAAAGACCGATGGAGAGCATGGCCTCAAGATCACGGATAGCAATGGAAAGGTAATTTCACCGATAGAACGCAATGGAGTTAAGAATTGTTACCCGATTACAAACGGCGCGACCTATACCTTGAAATATTCTTCGGATGAGATGGGACTGTTTCGTACTGACACTTCCGGGACGATTTTGAACGAAGAAGCGCAGGCAGCTACGATCTACGCAAGAGTCTATACCGTGTATGATAATGGATCAAAAGTAACTCCTTGCGGAATAGCTGAGTTATCCATCAGCGCAGAAGAACTGTTCGAACTGGATTAACTTTACTGATATCCATAAAAATAGTGCTACACAAGAATAGTTCTGTACAAAAATAATTCTATGCAAAAGTAATATTGCACAAAAAGCAGAGTTGTGAGAAATAGCCAATTTCCACAGCTCTGTTTTTGTATAGTTTTTCAGCACTTGTTTTGCCGGATTCCCTTGCAGAATGGATACCTCTGTGATATAGTAAGTTCATCTATAGAAAGTCTGTATAGATAAGATTTCGAAGATACCATATATTAGGATAGCATCATATATGGGCATCATTTTATCGCACCCTGTGTGCAGTTCGAGGCATATCGCCGTGAAATTCACTTTTTACAATTTAAGAGGAATGAGCAGGAGAGGAGTATTTATTGGAACTGAATGATATTGTAACGAAGAATTTTGAAAGTTATGCGGATGTAGCAGCGGATATAGTGAATGCATTACTGCATGAGGGAACTGTGGTGGTGACCGGCGAGGAGATGCTTACAGCTGCAACGGAGAGCCTATATGCAGACAGCACGAATACATTGCACAATCAACTGGAAGATGTCGCAAAATACCATGGAAGATTATCTTGCAGAAGGTAACGCATATCGCTCAGACCGAAAAATAATTCATAAAGAGGCTACTATCAAAATGCTACGGGTATTGTCCGGGGATAAAAATGTGGATGATACCGAAGAAATATTAAAAGGATTAGATATTGCAGAGGAGGATGAGATCAGCATGTGTGAATTGTTTGACCAGTATACGAGAAGAGGAATTTCGCAAGGTATTTCCAGGGGGATTATTATTATGTGTAAAGATTTTAATGCTACCTATGAAGATACGTTGCAGAAATTAAAGAATAAACTCAATATTTCAGAAAAGGAAGCAGAAGAACAGATGAAGCTTTATTGGTAAAAAGATATTGACTTTTATTTCTTACTATGCTAAAAATATACTATACCTACTGGAACAGTAGGAATATAGAAAATGGTATCAACGTCGATGGCTTTTGACCACGACATTATACATAGGCATAGGAGGAGAAGAAGATGGCATTTGCAGCAGAGACCATTTGTGTCCAGGGAAGTAATGAGAGAAGGGATCCGTTTGGAGCCATCAGCATGCCCATCTATCAGAATGCGGCGTATGCTCATCCGGGACTGGGGCAGAGCACAGGATATGATTATTCCCGTTGCGGTAATCCTACCAGAGATGAAGTGCAGAAGACGGCTGCCCTCTTGGAGCAGGGAACGGAGGCTTTGGCGTTTTCTACCGGTATGGCAGCGATCACCACACTGATGGAGATTTTTTCTCCCGGGGATCATCTGATTGCTACGGATGATCTGTATGGCGGTACGCTGAGACTGTGGAACACGATCAGCCATAAGAACGGAATATCAGTAGATTGTGTGGATACTTCAAATGTGGAGACCGTGAAGGCGGCGATCCGTCCGGAGACGAAGGCGATTTATCTGGAGACTCCGTCCAACCCTATGATGAAGGTCGCAGATATTGGGGCAATCGCAGAACTGGCACACACGCATGGCTGTCTTCTGATCGTTGACAATACCTTTTTATCCCCGTATTTTCAGAAGCCGCTTACCTTGGGAGCGGATGTTGTAGTGCACAGCGGTACGAAATATCTGGAAGGACATAACGATACTTTATCCGGATTTCTGGTGGTAAAGGATGACGCCCTGTACCAGCAGCTGAACAATATTTATAAGACGACAGGTGCCTGTCTCTCCCCGTTTGACAGCTGGCTGTTACTCAGAGGTATCAAGACACTGGCAGTCCGTATGGAGCAGCATCAGAAAAATGCCCTGGCGATTGCACACTGGCTGGAACAGAGACCGGAGGTGGAAAAGGTATATTATATCGGTCTGGATTCGAGACCGGATAAGGCGCTGATCGACAGACAGTGCAGCGGATACGGCGGAATGATCTCATTCCGGTTGAATTCCCCGGAAAAAGCTGTTAAAATCTTGGAGAGCGTTAAGCTGATCCGTTTTGCGGAGAGTCTGGGAGGCGTAGAAAGTCTTCTGACCTATCCGATGAAGCAGACCCATGCAGATGTACCGGTTAAGGTGCGTGTAGCTTTGGGAGTGGATGAGAAGCTTCTGAGAATGTCAGTGGGAATTGAGAACATCGACGATCTGCTGGCAGATTTAGAGCAGGCATTTGCTTAGTGTGGGTGTAACCTGGTATACATAGTAGTTCAGCCAGCTCTGTGGAGAGCTTCACAGAGGGCTAGCAACGATGCGGCGTGTCAGGGCGTGCAGAAGGTCTGGAAGAATCTATAAAGCTGGCTAAAGCCTCTTAAGGTGGCTTCGGGCTTGACAGTGGTTCTGTTATGGTTTCTTGCTATGGGAATATTCAGTTATTGAAGGATAGAGGATTAAGTATGACTACATACAATTTTGATAAGATTACGAACCGGAAGGGAACGAATTGTTTGAAATATGATTTTGCGGTGGAGAGAGGAAAGCCGGCGGATGTGCTGCCCCTGTGGGTAGCGGATATGGATTTCCCGGTATCCGAAGAGATCTCGAAAAGTCTTCATGCTGCGGTAGAACATGGAATCTACGGCTATACCCAGCCGAAGGATGCTTATTACAATGCTGTGATGAACTGGATGGAGAGGAATCATAATTGGAAGACTGAGAGGGAATGGATCGTGAAGACTCCGGGTGTGGTATTTGCTCTCGGCGCAGCGGTGAAGGCATTTACTGATCCGGGAGATGCGATACTGATTCAGAATCCGGTGTATTATCCGTTTACTAATATTATCCGTGACAATGACCGAAAAGTAGTAGATAATACGTTGCTATATCATCCGGTTACGGAGCGGACGGTAGTGTCAGTAACGACAGATGATGCTTCCGAACAGCAGATTCACAACGTTGGTACTGTCAGTCCGGCATATCAGATTGATTTCGAGGACTTTGAACGCAAGATAGAACAGGAACATGTAAAACTCTTCATTCTGTGCAATCCTCACAATCCGGTAGGCAGAGTGTGGACGGTAGAGGAACTGCAGAAGCTGGGAGAGATCTGCCTGCGCCATCATGTGATCGTGGTCAGCGATGAAATTCACAACGATTTTGTCTATCCCGGTTACGAGCATACGGTGTTCGCCAACGTAGATCCCCGTTTTGCGGAGTTTACCGTGACCTGTACGGCACCCAGCAAGACATTTAACCTGGCTGGCTTACAGATCTCCAACATTTTTATCCCGAATGAAAATCTGCGTAAGGCATTCAAAACAGAAATTGACAGAACTGGTTATGATGAGCCCAATGCCTTAGGAGTTGTGGCATGTGAGGCAGCTTACCGTGCGGGAGAAGACTGGCTGGATCAGTTAAAAGCCTATTTGCTTAAGAATCTGAATTTTTTACGGGATTTTTTGCAGGAGAAGCTTCCACAGATTCATCTGGTGGAGCCGGAAGGCACTTATCTCGTATGGCTGGATTGCAGTGAACTGGGAATCACCGGTAAGGAGCTGGATCAGTTCATTGTGGACAAGGCAGGACTTTGGCTGGACGGAGGATCCATGTTCGGACCCAGTGGAGCAGCTTTTCAGCGCGTGAATATTGCCTGCCCACAAGCTACGCTGGAACTTGCCTTGAATAAGTTAAAAGCAGCGGTAGAAGGATACGGAAACCACCTTTGATTGATTACCTTTTACAAGAATAGCACCAGTGTCAAGACCAAAACCGCTTTGCAGGGCGTTAACCGGCTTTACCTTGGTGAGATTTCTTGTATCCTATATACTTGCTAATCTGTTTCTTGAGCACTAGACATCAGGGAGATCCAAGCCAGAATATTCAGACAGATTCACGAGACTGTTCCGGAGAATGATATCTGCTGACAGATTCGCGAGACTGTTCCGGAGCATGATATCTGCTGACAGATTCACGATACCGTTCCGTAACAGGATAATATTGCCGGAGATATGGTATATTTTTACATTCTTGTCCATATACTGTAACATATCAGGCCATTCATGATAGATTATGATAGTTCCTACGGAACCTGTGATCCCTGATGAATGGTCATGCTTTTTCGGATCACGCGGCAGGAATCTTGATCCGCAGATCCATAGGATTGCCATCAGGAAAGGAGCACACAGTATATGCCAAGAGGACAGAGAAAATCCCTGGAGGAAAAGATCCAGGCGAAGCAGGAGTTGATCAATGCGTTAAACATTCGCATAGAATCAGAACAGCGTGAGTTGGAGGAATTGTTTGAACAGAAGAGGCGCAAGGAACTGGAAGCGGTGAGTGACATCATCGAAGATGCCGGTCTGGCACCGGAGGAAGTCACGGAAGTCTTACAACAGTATATTGAGAGCCGCAGAGCAAATGCATCATAATAGCTTATTGCGTTTCATCGGAAGGACCGGACGAACCGGTCCTTTTTACGTATGGAAAATGTGTTCCCATACGTAAAAACGTCCCGTATGCATTACGTTGCAAGGGATCATGCTGCTAATTACCCTTAATAAGAAATAGAGCCAATGTCAAGAGAATTTTTATGTAGGAAATTATGTAGGAAATTATGTGGGAAATTATGTGGGAATTATGTGGGAATTATGTAGGGAATTACGTAGGGAATTGTGTAGGGAATTATGTAGGGAATTATGTAGGGAATTATGGATTTAGAGGAAATATTGCGTAATGATCTGCTGCACCTGATCTGTGGAAATGGGGCACTTGCTTGTCTCATAAGTGGTGATCAGCTGCATGGATGGGAAGATTCCGTTATAGCAATAGGTTTTCAGTTTATTACAGGCAGTATCACAATAAGGCGCATTATCCATCATGCCGAAATGCTCCCAGTAGAAGATTTTATTCGTAACCGGATGCATAATCGTAAAATCCGGATAAGCCGTGAATTCTTTTAACGGCAGCGCTGCTTCATATCGATATGGAATATGGTTGGTATAGAGCAGATTCGCAATGATGACTTCTGATTTTGAACGGACTTTATGCCCGGCCAGCGTGGTATGGATCAGATGCTCCGGATGAGAAGAATTGGTTTCATAGCTTTCTGCGCACCATTGCTGCGCAGACATAGGAAGCTTGTCCTTCGCAAAATAGCCTTGCAGTAATGGGTAATAGGGAGAAGACTCGGCTAGTAGGTCAGAGGATAGTGGCTTAGAGCGGCTAGAGGAAGACAGGTTTTTCTTATAAGATTTCAGTAGAGAAAGCTCTTCTTCGGCTTCAAACAATAAAAGAGAATAATATTTCTTTAAAGCCATAACTTCCGCAAGAGAACGATTTGACTTTGAGCAATATACAGACTGTTCCTTATTCTTGATAACCCAGCGGTGGTAAGAACCATTTTTTTGAATAGATAATTCTCCATCCGGAAAAGTAGAAACCTTGTTACGCAGGTAGTCACATTGCGCCTGCAATTTGTTAAGATGGGCGTCTAAATTTTGAATCATGCAAACTCCTTTCAAAATGTTTTGGTGTAAATAGGGCGAAATAGCGGAAAAAAATACAAAAACAACGGATTTTCAAGTGAAAAAAGGGGGGATTGTATCAGATTGAATAAAAAAGGCAAATTTGATACAAAAAAAGAAGAAATATAAGAAATTTTGTACTAAAACAGCCCAAAACTGGTTTTTAGCGAAAATGGTCAACTGGCATGCAATCAGCAGTAGCTACATACGGTGTTGCAAGCAGTGGCTACTACATGCAGGCATGTAACGTCACGGGCGGTGGCTTTATGGGTGGAGCACACACAAAAAGTGGCTGCTACATGCAGGCGTGTAACGTCACATCACATATAGCATATAGCTTTGCAGCCGCTGCACAAGACAACATAAGACCATGTAATGCGCAAGACAGCTAAAATTTAAAAAGTTCAAGCATACTGGTTACATTATAGCATGATATTGTGGTCTTGCAAAGATATTTGCATGAAAAGGACACAGAAAGAAGAAGCTTATTTGTTTTTTCTGAACCCCGGACGGTGCAACCCGACCGGGGTTCAGAAAAACAATGTCAGATAATTCATTTTCTATGGAACAAGTTTCCTTATTTCACGCCTTCGCCCTTTTTCAGGTTCTTCTGGGCGGTGGAGAGCATGAGCTTGATGCGGTTGAGCTGGTTAACTTCGCTGGCGCCGGGGTCGTAGTCGATGGCCACGATGTTGGAGGAAGGATATGCCTTCCGCAGGGCCTTGATAACGCCCTTGCCTACTACGTGGTTCGGCAGGCAGCCGAAGGGCTGGGTACATACGATGTTCGGTACACCTTCCTTGATCAGTTCGACCATCTCACCGGTAAGAAACCACCCCTCACCGGTCTGGTTACCGATGGATACGATGGGCTCTGCATAGGAGACGATCTTGTAGATGCTGGTGGGTGCATCGAAATGCTTACTTTCTTCAAATGCCTTCACGGCAGAACCGCGCAGGATATGCTCGATCGCCCAAATGCCCAGTGCAGAGATCTTCGCAGTCTTTTTGCTGGTGCCTAAGTGCTCTGCCTTGTAGATCTGGTTGTAGAAGCAATACAGCATGAAGTCAAGCAGGTCGGGAACCACGGCTTCTGCACCCTCGCTCTCTAACAGCTCCACCAGGTGATTATTGCCGGCAGGAGAGAACTTCACCAGGATCTCACCGACCACGCCGACGCGGGGCTTCTGGATATCCAGTACCGGAATCGCATCGAAATCACGGATGATCTCGGTACACATCCTGCGGAACTTCGGGATGCTGATATGTTTGGCAGATACAAACTTCTGGACCTTGGCAAGCCATTCTTTATGTAACGCATCCACAGAACCCGGAGTTGCTTCATAAGGACGCATCCGGTAGACACAACGCATGAAGATATCACCGAACTCGGCACCTACCGCAGCACGTAACAAAAGATCCGCATTCAGATGGAAGCCGGGGTTACTCTCGATACCCGCGAGATTCAGAGAGATTACGGGGATCTGCTCCATATCTGCTTTCTTCAATGCACGGCGGATGAATCCGATGTAGTTCGTCGCACGGCATCCACCGCCGGTCTGGCTCATGATGATCGCGGTCTTGTTCAGGTCATATTTGCCGGACAATAGTGCTTCCATGATCTGACCGACTACCAGCAGGGAAGGATAGCAGGCATCGTTGTTGACATATTTCAGACCTACATCCACGGAATGCTTGTTGTCATTGTCCAATACGACGAAATTGTAACCGCAGGCATTGAACGCAGGCTGTAAGATCTCAAAGTGGATCGGAGACATCTGCGGACAGATGATGGTGTAGTCCTTACGCATCTCTTCGGTAAACGCTACCTTCTCAATAGCGGAAGAACGTATGTTGCGGTGCTTGCCCATCTTCTCACGGACACGGATCGCGGACAACAGGGAACGGATACGGATACGTGCCGCACCCAGGTTGTTGACCTCATCGATCTTCAAACAGGTGTAGATCTTATCGGAACCGGAGAGGATATCGTTCACCTGATCGGTGGTAACGGCATCCAGACCGCAGCCGAAGGAATTCAGCTGGATCAGATCCAGATTCTCTACCGTCTTCACATAGCTTGCAGCCGCATACAATCTGGAGTGATACATCCACTGGTCAGATACGATCAGAGGACGCTCCGGTTTTGCCAGATGGGAGATGGAATCCTCGGTAAGCACTGCCATATCATAGGAGGTGATCAGCTCGGGAATACCGTGGTTGATCTCCGGGTCCACATGATAAGGACGGCCTGCCAGCACGATACCGCGTTTGCCGGTCTGACGTAAGTATTCCAGCGTTTCTTCGCCCTTTTTCTCCATATCATGGCGCGCATTAGCCAGCTCCTGCCAGCCTTTTACGCAGGCGGCAGCAATCTCAGCAGCGGGAATCTCGGTGAATTCCTTCGTCAGTGCATCCGTTACTGTTCCCAGGTCCCTGAAGGACATGAACGGATTGCGGAAGGTGATCTCACCGCCGGCGATCTCCTCCACGTTATTCTTGATATTCTCGGAATAAGAAGTAACGATGGGGCAGTTGTAATGGTTGTTCGCATCTTCGAACTCATTACGCTCATAGAACAGCGCAGGATAGAAGATGAACTTAATACCCTGTCGGATCAGCCAGGTCACATGACCGTGAGCCAGCTTGGCCGGGTAACACTCGGATTCACTGGGGATAGACTCAATACCGAGCTCGTAGATCTTGCGGTTGGAGCTGGGAGAGAGCACCACGCGGTAACCCAGTTCGGTGAAAAATGTGAACCAGAACGGATAGTCCTCGTACATATTCAATACTCTGGGGATACCTACCACACCTCTGGGAGCCTTGTCGGCATCCAGAGATTCATAGGAGAATAATCTATGTAACTTGTATTCGTATAAATTCGGTACATTATGGGCATTCTTCTGTCCACCGATACCGCGTTCGCAACGGTTGCCGGAGATGAACTGACGGCCACCGGAGAACTTGTTGATGGTCAGACGGCAGTTGTTGGTACAACCCTTACATTTTGCCATACTGGTCTCGAACTGCAGGTCGCAGATCTTCTGATAATCCAGCATGGTGGTCACGTAACCGTCCTCGTAATGCTCTCTGGCGATCAGCGCTGCACCGAAAGCACCCATGATACCGGCGATGTCGGGACGGATGGCTTGGCAGTTTGCAATTTTTTCAAAGCTGCGCAGAACGGCATCGTTGTAGAAGGTACCGCCCTGTACCACGATATTTTTACCAAGCTCTGACGCATCGGAGACTTTGATCACCTTAAATAAAGCATTCTTGATAACGGAGTAAGCAAGTCCAGCAGAGATATCCGCTACGGAAGCGCCTTCCTTCTGTGCCTGCTTTACCTTGGAGTTCATGAATACGGTACAACGGGTACCCAGGTCGATGGGATGCTCTGCAAACAGGGCAGCCTGAGCAAAATCCTGCACGGTGTAGTTCAGGGACTTCGCAAAGGTCTCGATAAAGGAACCGCAGCCGGAGGAACATGCTTCGTTCAACTGTACGCTGTCTACGGTCTGATTTTTGATCTTGATGCACTTCATGTCCTGACCGCCGATGTCCAAGATACAGTCGACGCTGGGATCGAAAAAAGCAGCGGCATAGTAATGTGCCACGGTCTCTACTTCACCGTCATCTAACAGGAAAGCAGCCTTCATCAGCGCTTCGCCGTAGCCGGTGGAACAGGAACGTACAATCTCCACACCCTCGGGCAGGAGAGAGTAGATCTCCTTCAGGGAACGGATCGCTGTTTTTAACGGGCTTCCGTCATTGCTGGAGTAGAAGGAGTATAACAGGGATCCGTCCTCACCCACCAGAGCGATCTTCGTGGTGGTGGAACCGGCATCGATACCCAGGAATGCCTTGCCCTGATAGGACTGCAGATTACCGGTGGTTACATGATGCTTACTGTGACGCTCTACGAACTCCTGATATGCAGACTTGTCTGCAAACAGGGGCTCCATGCGTTCCACTTCAAATTCCATCTTGATATCGGAGGACAGCTTTTTCACCATATCGGACAGGCTGATGCAGACATCTTCCTTCGCATTCAGTGCGGAGCCGATGGCTGCGAACAGATGAGAGTTGTCCACATCGATGATGTGCTCGTCATCCAGATTCAGAGTACGGATAAATGCGGCCTTTAATTCAGACAGGAAATGAAGCGGTCCACCTAAGAATGCTACATGACCGCGGATCGGCTTACCGCATGCCAGACCGGAAATGGTCTGGTTCACCACAGCCTGGAAAATAGAAGCAGACAGGTCTTCCTTGGTAGCGCCTTCGTTGATCAGCGGCTGGATATCGGTTTTCGCAAATACACCGCAGCGGGCCGCGATGGTGTAGAGGGATTTATAATTTTTCGCATATTCGTTTAAGCCCGAAGCATCCGTCTGGATCAGACTCGCCATTTGGTCGATGAAGGAACCGGTACCGCCGGCACAGATGCCGTTCATACGCTGCTCCACGTTACCGCCTTCGAAATAGATGATCTTCGCATCCTCACCGCCAAGCTCAATGGCTACGTCGGTCTTGGGTGCCAGCTCCTGCAGGGAAGTAGCCACAGCTACGACCTCCTGCGTAAAAGGAACGCCTAAGTGATTGGCTAACGTCAGTCCGCCGGAGCCTGTGATCATGGGGTGCAGCTGCAATTCGCCCAGCTGGTCATATGCCTTCTTAAGGAGGCCGGACAGAGTCTCCCGGATATTGGCGAAGTGACGCTCATAATCGGAAAATAAAATATTGTGGTGTTCATCTAAAATCGCAATCTTGACAGTGGTAGAACCGATATCTATGCCGAGTGTTGCGTATTTTTCCTGTGAATTCATGTGATACATCCTTCCTGATAAAATGCTGTAACCATTCAGAAGGTCAATGATGAGTTACAGAATTACTTCTTAATAAATGCGACTTTTCTTTCAAAAAACTTTTTTCATTATACGACAAAAAAAAACATAATGCAACGAACAAAGATAAAACGCTGTCGTTAAAATTGCGTAAAGAAAAAATGAAATAAATAGGAATTCTATAAACTTTTGAACGTGCGGTTTACTTCTTGCCCTGTGGATGTTACAATCTCGATAGAGAAATAGCGAATGGGTAACTATTAGAAAACGTTCCATATCGTTACAATATAGAAACGGAGAAACGACTTTATGAGTAAATTTGAAAAAAAATTCGGCAGATATGCGATCCCGAATCTGACACTGATCCTTATTTTAAGTTATGTGGCAGGATATGTAATACAACTGCTGGGAAGTGCGGCAGGTGTGAATCTGCTGGGATTTCTGACGCTGGACCCTTACCGGATCCTGCACGGACAGATCTGGAGACTGGTGACCTGGGTGATCGTGCCGCCTGCCAGTTTTGATGTTTTTACGATAATTATGCTGTACTTTTATTATAGCCTGGGAACCACTCTGGAGCGTACCTGGGGGACCTACCGTTATAATGTGTATATTTTCTCGGGCATGCTGTTCACCATAATTGGAAGCTTTTTGTGTATGGGTGTGGTGTATCTGATGTATGGCAGTCTGCCTACGGAAATTGCATCCGCATATTTTTACAGTGGATCTTATGCTTTCAGCACTTATTATATTAACCTGTCGATCTTCCTTGCTTTTGCGGCAACATATCCGGATATGCAGGTGCTTTTGATGTTCGTGATCCCTGTGAAGATCAAGTGGATGGGGATTCTCGATGCAGTCTTAATGCTGTACTACGTGATCAAAGGTGGTGTGTTCACCAGATTTGCGATCATAGCATCTTTACTTAATTTTGTGTTATACTTTTACAGAATGCACAGAAGCCGCATCTCGCCGAAGCAGATGCACCGCAGGGCGCAGTTTGAGAAAAAATCAAATGCCGGACGGGCAAAAGTTACGAGACATAAATGCGCGATCTGTGGCAGGACGGAAGAGGACGATCCAAGCCTGGAGTTCCGTTTCTGCTCCAAATGTAACGGCAACTACGAATATTGCCAGTATCATCTGTTTACACACGAGCATGTGAAATAAAGATTTGCAAAGCCGTGCGGATATTAGCAAATCGAACAGACATGAGCGAGAAGGACGAAACGTCCGGACTGCGAATGGATGTACACTTTCGAGAGTGCGAAGCACGGAGAAAGTGGATTTAGAAAGTGTATTATTGTAAGAGGCAGATGTCATGACCACTCGCAGGCAAAGGACGAAGCACGGAGAAAGTGGATTATTTAAAAGGAGAATTTTTACATGAACAAAGAAGTATTATTTGCCAAGACCTTAGAGGAGGTCCGTAAGACCGCCAGGGAGCAGGGAAACTGCATCAGCGAAGAGCAGGTAAAGGAAGCCTTCGCGGAGCTTGACTTAAGTGGTGAACAATTACAGATGGTATTTGACTATCTGTTAAAACATAAAATAGGTATCGGACAGCCCATGGATCCCGACGAATTCCTGACGGATGAGGAAAAGGATTATTTACAGGAATATCTGGATGAAGTGGCGGCTCTGCCTGCCTGCACGGATGGAGAGAAACAGGCATTTTCCATTGCCGCCATGGCGGGGGAGACGGATGCCCAGCAGCGTCTGATCGAGATCTATCTGGCGGATGTGGCACAGATCGCGAAGCTTTACGCCGGACAGGGTGTCCTGTTAGAAGATCTGGTAGGAGAAGGGAACCTGGCGCTTTCCTTCGGAGTGACTATGTTAGGCAGTCTGGAGAAGCCGGAGGAAGTCGAGGGAATGCTTGGCAAGATGATCATGGATGCCATGGAAGAGTACATTGCGGAGCATGCAGAGAACTCTAAGATCGACAAGCGTGTGGAAGACAAGGTCAACAAGGTGGCGGACAAAGCCAGAGAACTGGCAGAGGAACTGAAACGCAAGGTGACCATAGAGGAACTGATGGAGGAGACCGGCATGTCCCGCAAAATGATCGAGGATGCGGTGCGGATGAGCGGTTTCAAGATTGAGGATATCGACAACAATGCAAAAGACAGTTTATGAGAATTATAAATACAGCCTGCAGGACACGGCAAAAGTCTACATAGGTGCAAAATATACTTTTGCAGAACTTCTGGAGCAGGATGAGGTGGCGTTTAAATTCCGTCTGATCGTGGAACGCTATATTTTAGCGGAAAAGGAAGTGGACCCCGAGGATACGCTGGAGACCCATCTGTATTATTTGAAGCCGGACAGTTTTCTGGTCAAAATCTACGACCGGATCAAGGCAAGAGTGAAGATCAATATCATCGAGGAGCAAAAAGGGATCTTTGGCAGAGGAAAGAAACGGTATGTGACGAAGGAACTGAACATCCGGGAACTGACCGCTATGACCCCGGAAGAAAAAGAGGCAAAGGGCGTCGTGATCCAGGAGATCTCCATGAGCAAGCTGGCACTGGCAGGCTTCTGATAGATTAAGCTCCCCCACAGAAAACTACGCGGCTGCTTGCAGACAGCGGAGTTTTTCTGTGAGGGGAGCAAACGAACATGAGTAAGAAGGGCGACAGCCCGGATTACGAATGGGCGTTACGATTTCGGGAGCTCGAAGAGCGGAGAAATCGATTAAGCTTAAAACTAGGAGACGTAAATAAATGAGAGTAGAAGATTTATCCACATACGAGATCATAGAGAAACGGCAGATCCAGGATATCAACAGCGTGACTTATCTGTGCCGTCATAAGAAGACCGGAGCAAGAGTGGCCCTGGTATCCAATGACGATGAAAACAAAGTATTTTACATCGGTTTCCGTACCACCCCGAAGGACTCCACCGGCGTGGCACATATCCTGGAGCACTCTGTATTATGCGGCTCGAAGGAATTCCCGGTGAAGGATCCTTTTGTGGAACTGGTAAAAGGTTCTTTAAATACTTTTTTAAATGCCATGACCTATCCGGACAAGACCGTATACCCTGTGGCAAGCTGCAATGACAAGGATTTCCAGAACCTGATGCATGTCTATCTGGATGCCGTATTTTACCCGAATATTTATAAAAATGAATCCATTTTCAGGCAGGAAGGCTGGCATTATGAGCTGGAAGGTGACGAGGAAGAACTGAAGGTCAACGGTGTCGTTTATAACGAGATGAAGGGAGCATTTTCTTCTCCGGATGATGTGCTGGAGAGGGAGATCATGAACTCTCTGTATCCGCATACGACCTATGGCTGTGAGTCCGGAGGCGATCCGGAGGTGATCCCGGAGCTGACGTACGAAGAGTTCCTGGATTTCCACCGGAAGTTCTATCATCCCTCCAACAGCTATATCTACCTCTATGGTAACATGGATATGGCAGAGAAGCTCACCTTTATCGACGAACATTATCTGTCGGCTTACGATGCTCTTAAGGTGGACTCCGAAGTGACCGAGGAGCCGGCTTTCGATAAGCCCGGCCGTATCGTCAGAGACTGTCCCATCGGCGAGGGAGAGGACGAGGAAGAGAATACCTATCTGTCCCAGAACTTCTGCGTCGGTGACAGCCTGGATCCGAGGCTCTACATTGCATTTCAGATCCTGGATTATGCCCTGTGCTCCGCCCCGGGTGCACCCTTAAAGCAGGCACTGGTTGACCGCGGCATAGGCAAGGATGTTTACAGTATTTACGAGAATGGCATCCGTCAGCCATATTTCAGTGTCGTGGCGAAGGACACTTCCGTAGAAAAAGAGCAGGAATTTTTACAGGTAACAGAAGAAGTACTTAAGAAGCTGGCAGCGGAAGGCTTCGACGAGAAGGCATTGCTTGCCGGTATCAATTACTACGAATTCAAATACAGAGAGGCAGATTTCGGTTCTTATCCCAAGGGACTGATGTATGGCTTACAGGTGCTGGATAGCTGGCTGTATGATGATAGATTGCCGTTCATTCATATCGAGGCGAACGATACCTTTGCCGAGCTTCGTAAGGAAGTTGAGAGCGGATATTTTGAGGGCCTGGTACAAAAATACCTGCTGGACAATACGCATCGCAGCGTGGTGATCCTGCAGCCGAAGCTTGGACTTTTAGAGGAGCAGGAACAGAAGCAGCGTGAGAAAATGGAACAGGTGAAAGCAGCCATGAGTCCGGATGAACTGGAAGCGGTAAAGGAGACCTTCCGTAAGCTGACCGAGTTCCAGGAGAGCGAGGACGCGAAGGAAGATCTGGAGAAGCTGCCTCTGCTGAAGCGGGAGGATATGAAAAAAGAAGCGAATCTCCCGGTGAACGAGGTGCGGAGTATTGGGGATACCACACTTTTGTATCATGATCTGTTCACGAACGGTATCGGTTACTTACGTCTGATTTTCAGACTGGATCAGATTCCCGGAAAATATTTCCCGTATATTGGTATCTTAAAAGGCTGTCTTGGACTGCTCAATACCGAGCATTATGCGTATGGAGATCTCTATAATGAGATGAACCTGGTCACCGGCGGCATGGCTGCGGTGAACAATGTGTACGGCAGATTGCAGGATACGGATGAATTCACGTTGACCCTGGAGCTGAAGACGAAGGTGTTCTATGACCGCATTGCGGAAGCTATCGATCTGATGCGCGAGATCGTCATGACCAGTGATCTCACGGATACCAAGCGTCTCTATGAGATCCTGGCGGAGGGCAAGTCCCGCATGCAGGCACAGATGACGAGCGGCGGACACAGCGTGGCAGCCGGAAGAGCCATGTCCTACGGCAGTATTCCCGGAGCTGTCAGTGAGGAAATCTCCGGCATTCCGTTCTACCGCCTGATCACCGACCTGGAAGCACATTTTGACGAGAAAAAAGAAGAACTGGTGGAGATCTTACAGACGTTATTAAAAATGATCTTCCGTCCGGAGAATCTTATGGTGGATTTCGTCGGTGAAGAGAAGGCAGTGGGACTTCTGGATGCCCCGGTGGAAGCCTTCAAGGCAGCACTCTATACCGAAGCCGTGGAAAAGGCACATTATATTCCGGAAGTCTCCCGGAAGAATGAAGGCTTCTTAACCTCCGGCCAGGTCAATTATGTATGTCGTGCCGGTAATTTCCGCAAGAGCGGACTGAAATATACCGGAGCTTTAAGAGTGCTGAAGGTCATGCTGGGCTATGAATATCTGTGGGTTAATGTCCGTGTAAAGGGCGGTGCCTACGGCTGTATGTGCAGCTTCGGCAGATCCGGTGACAGCTACTTTGTCTCATACAGAGATCCGAACCTGGGCAGAACGATTGATATATATGAAAAGGCAGCGGATGCCATCGCGGAATTTACCGCGGATGAGCGTACCATGACCCAGTATATCATCGGTGCAGTCAGTGATCTGGATGTGCCTATGAATCCGGCAGCGAAGGGACTGTATTCCCTGAGTGCCTATATGACGGGACTGGACGATGCAGCATTACAGAGAGAACGTGAGGAACTGCTGAACGCTACCGTAGAGGATATCCGGGCACTGTCCGCGCATATCCGGGCATTTATGCAGGAAGATCTGCTCTGCGTCGTAGGCACGGCTTCTAAGGTAAAGGAAGAACAGGACAGATTCCTGAAGGTGGAAAATCTGTTTTAATACGAATCACGCGTAGCAGAGGTTTTGCAAAAAAATAAAGAACTTTTGTGATATTATTTCGTTTATAGGGGTGAACAATAAAAAGTCAACAGCAGGCGGATCCGGCAGGGTGTCCGGATGCCGTCCGCAGAATGGAGAGGGTTATGAAAAAACGAAATTTGAAAACAAAGATCATTACAGGGTTACTCACTGCCGGCATGATATTATCGCTGACCGCCTGCGGCAGCTCATCGAAGGGCAGTTACGGCATCAGTGATCTCATGGATGCGGATTATTCTGTTGCTTCCAATGAGGCAGCTGCACCGGAGGCGTCCGCTTATGAAGATGGATTCGGCATGACAGAGGGGTACGATTCCGCAGAAAATGCCAAGGACACAGGTAATACAGTGCCTGAGGAGACTGCAGCCACAGCAGACCGGAAGCTGATCAAGACCGTGAATATGGATGTCGAGACCAGGGAGTATGATAAGCTGTTAAGTGCGGTAGAAAATAAAGTAACAGAGCTCGGCGGCTATATCGAAAGTCTGGATGCCTATAACGGCAGTACATATTATAGTTATCGTTCTACAAGGAATGCCAATCTGACCATCCGCATCCCGAAGGACAGACTGGAGGAGTTCCAGAATACGGTCTCAGAGCTGGGCAATGTGACCAGCCGTTCGGAGAATGTGCAGGATGTGACGCTGACCTATGTGGATCTGCAAAGCCACCGGGATGCCCTTAAGACCGAACAGGAGAGATTATTACAGCTTTTAGAGCAGGCAGAGAGTGTGGAAGATATTATTACCATCGAACAGCGTCTGTCCGATGTCAGATACCAGTTAGAAAGCATGGAATCCCAGCTCCGCAGCTATGATAACCGGGTTGACTACAGCACCGTCTACCTTTATATTGATGAAGTAGAAGTTTATACACCTGTGGAAGAAGAGACCGTCTGGGAGCGTATTTCCACCGGATTTGTAGACAGTCTGAAAAATATCGGCGAGGGACTAAAGGAAGCAGCGATCTGGTTCGTGATCCATATTCCTTATCTGGTAATCTGGGCGATCGTGATCGCTATTATCATCCTGATCCTGAAGAAGATCAAAAAGCGCACGAAGCGCATCCGCGCTGAGGAACAGAAAAGAAAAGCCGAAGAGGAAGCAAACAGGCAGAAGACTCAGGTAAATGTGGCAAGTACGAACGAGAGTGCCGCATCGGAAGCACCAAAAAAGTAATGAGTAAGGAAACATAAGATAAGCCGGACTGACCGGCAGCTGACCAAAAAGAAAAGTGTCAGGGAAAAAGACAAGAACAGGAGAAATAGAAAATGAACGAAAATCCGGCATATAAATCCGGCTTTGCCACACTGATCGGACGTCCCAACGTAGGTAAGTCCACTCTGATGAACCGACTGATCGGACAGAAGATCGCCATCACATCCAACAAACCGCAGACCACCCGTAACCGTATCCAGACGGTACTGACCCTGGAAGAGGGACAGATCGTATTCCTGGATACCCCCGGTATCCACAAGGCGAAAAACAAACTGGGCGATTATATGGTGAATGTTGCGGAGCATACGTTAAATGACGTGGATGTGATCCTATGGCTGGTGGAGCCTACGAATTTCATCGGTGCCGGAGAACGTCATATCATCGAGCAGCTGAAGAAAACTAAGACTCCTGTGATCCTGGTCATTAATAAGACGGACACCGTGAAAAAGGATGATATTCTGGCATTTATTGATACTTATCGCAAGGAACTGGATTTCTGCGAGATCGTCCCGGTGTCCGCATTAAAGGGTGACAACACAGATGTACTGATCCAGTGTATTTTGAAATATCTGCCGTATGGTCCTGCATTTTATGATGAGGATACCATCACCGACCAGCCCATGCGCCAGATCGTGGCAGAACTGATCAGAGAAAAGGCACTCAGACTTTTATCCGAAGAAATTCCTCACGGTATTGCCGTAACCGTGGAAAGTATGAAGGAGAGAGGTAAGATCTGCGACATCGAGGCCACTATTATCTGTGAGAGAGATTCCCACAAGGGCATCATCATCGGCAAGGGTGGTCAGATGTTGAAAAAGATCGGCTCACAGGCGCGCCCTGAGATCGAAGATATGCTGGAAATGAAAGTCAATTTACAGCTTTGGGTGAAGGTGAAGAAGGACTGGAGAGACAGCGACATCTTACTCAAAAACTTCGGATATAATCCGAAAGACATCGAGATGGGCGAATAGAAAAACAAAATTTGCAGACCCTATTTTTACAGAGGATGATACACCGATAAACTGATAAAAAGAGGGGGATGCGTAAGATGCAGTTCACAAATTACTGGCAGCAATTTGAACATACCGGCAGAGTGGAGGATTACCTGAATTATCTGCAGAATGCGGAGAATAGGAGTTCTTCCGATCTGCCGGGTACCTGCCTGCCGGACTGCAGGGCAGAAGGCTGTGAAAGTCTGACGCCGGGGAGGGCAGATCATGCAGGAATCCCTGTATGTAACAGGAATTGTATTAAAACAGACACCGTTCGGTGAATATGACAGGATTGTGAGCCTGCTTACCAGAGAAAAAGGGAAGATCACTGCTTTTGCCAGAGGGGCGAGAAAACCGGGCAACCGGCTGGCGGCAGCGACCAACCCTTTTGCTTTTGGAACTTTTCGTCTGTATGAGGGAAGGACTTCCTATACCGTATCGGAAGCGGATATTAAGAACTATTTTGAAGAACTGATGACGGACTATGTGGGAGCCTGCTACGGCATGTATTTTGCAGAAGTGGCGGATTATTACTGCCAGGAGAACAATGATGAGAGAGAAATGCTGAAGCTTTTGTATCAGTCGCTGAGAGCTTTGTGTGCACCGTCTCTTCCCAATGAACTGATCCGCAGTATTTTTGAACTGAAATCCATCGCAGTGAACGGGGAATATCCGGGAGCGCCGGAAGGCCGGAGCCTGGAAGAATCTACGTTGTATGCGCTGAATTACATAGCGGAGAGCCCCGTGGAGAAACTGTATACTTTTACCGTATCGGACAAAGTTCTGTCAGAACTTTCACAGATTGCATCGGAATATCGCAGGCGTTTCATGGGCAGGTCGTTCAAAAGTCTTGAAATACTGAAAACTCTATGTTAAAATCGGTTATGGCTGATGCCAAAAAAGGAGACTCATTTATGAGGCAGAATAGAATGAAGAAGTGTCTTACGACAATATTGTCGGGAATTCTGGTACTGTCCTTAAGCGGCTGCGGTCAGACCGCGAAGCTTCCCGAGGAGGTCGTGAATACGTCTCTGGTGGTGGAGAAGGACGGGAAGGTGATCTCTTACCTGGTCAATACCTTTGATAAAGATTTCTACAGCTTAGACGGACTGGAAGAGATGGTGAAGAACGAGGCAGAAGAGTTCAATGCCGCACATACGGATACACCGGAAGAAGCGCTGACTGTGAAGACAGTGCAGGCTTTAGGTGACGGATCCATGGTGCAGGTCGTGCAGGAATTCGACAGCGCAGACAGCTATGCCGAATATAACGACCAGGATCTGTTCTACGGAACCAGAGTGGAAGCACTGGCACAGGGGAATCCTGTGAACAAGGAACTGGTGAATGCAGCGGATGGCACTCCGGCAGATCCGGATAAGTTGGAGAAGGCACTGGAGAAGGGACATCTGATCATCACGAATGCCAGTGCATACATTTATTGTCCATACCCCGTACTGTATATCAGTGAGGGCGTGGTCATGGGTGAAGATGGCTATGTGGATGCCTCCCAGTCTGATGGTGTCGTTACGATACTGATGAAAAAGTAAGTTATACAGCAATACAAATATATAGAGTAAGAAAGGTTTGGTACTGACATGGAAAAGACAATGGAGAAGATCGTAGCTCTGGCAAAGGCAAGAGGTTTTGTATATCCCGGTTCCGAGATCTACGGCGGACTGGCAAATACCTGGGATTACGGTAATCTTGGCGTAGAGCTGAAGAATAATGTGAAAAAGGCATGGTGGCAGAAGTTTGTTCAGGAGAGCCCTTACAATGTAGGTGTGGACTGTGCGATCCTGATGAATCCCCAGACCTGGGTAGCCAGCGGACATCTTGGCGGCTTCTCTGATCCTCTGATGGATTGTAAGGAGTGTCATGAGCGTTTCCGTGCAGATAAGCTGATCGAGGACTTCTGTGAGGAGAACGGTATTGCCATCGAAGGCAGTGTAGACGGCTGGAGTCAGGAAGAGATGAAGAATTTCATCGAGGAGCATAATGTTCCCTGCCCTACCTGCGGCAAGCATAACTTTACCGATATCCGTCAGTTCAACCTGATGTTCAAGACCTTCCAGGGCGTTACCGAGGATGCTAAGAATACGGTTTACTTAAGACCCGAGACCGCACAGGGTATTTTCGTTAACTTTAAAAATGTACAGAGAACTTCCCGTAAGAAGATTCCTTTCGGTATCGGACAGATCGGTAAGTCCTTCCGTAATGAGATCACTCCCGGTAACTTCACTTTCCGTACCAGAGAATTCGAACAGATGGAGCTGGAGTTCTTCTGTGAGCCGGGTACCGATATGGAGTGGTTCCAGTACTGGAGAGGCTTCTGCCGTGACTGGCTTTTGTCCTTAGGTATCAAGGAAGACGAGATGAGACTGCGTGATCATTCTCCCGAGGAACTGTGCTTCTACAGCAAGGGAACCACCGATATCGAGTTCCTGTTCCCCTTCGGCTGGGGTGAATTGTGGGGGATTGCGGACAGAACCGATTACGATCTGACCCAGCATGCGAATACCTCCGGTGAGGATATGACTTACTTTGATGATGAGAAGAAGGAGAAGTATATTCCTTATGTTATCGAGCCTTCTCTGGGTGCGGACAGAGTTGTTCTGGCATTCCTGTGCGCTGCTTACGATGAGGAAGAGTTAGAGGGCGGCGATATGCGTACCGTGCTTCACTTCCATCCGGCACTGGCACCCGTGAAGATCGGTGTGCTGCCTCTGTCCAAGAAGCTGAACGAGGGCGCTGAGAAGATTTACGCAGAATTGTCCAAGAAGTATAACTGTGAATTTGATGACAGAGGAAACATTGGTAAGAGATATCGTCGTCAGGATGAGATCGGCACTCCTTTCTGCGTAACTTATGACTTTGATTCTGAGACAGATGGCTGCGTAACCGTACGTTTCCGTGATTCCATGGAGCAGGAGCGCGTTGCGATCGCTGATCTGGATGCTTATTTTGCAGATAAGTTTACATTTTAAGAGAGCTTTTTAGATGTGAAATCAGGAGCAGAAGGTATTCTGCTCCCTTTTTCTTATGATATTTTTCTTATGATAATTTTTCTTATGATAAAGAACTGACGGAGGGGATGTGGAACACAAGTATGAGTAATATTCTGAAGCCGGGAAAACACAGAATCGTATTTGCCCTGTTGTTGGCGCTCCTGTTAGAAGTGACGGTATTCCAGTACCGGACATACCTGACGTTTAGAAATGACCCCATCGAGGTGACCCCGAAGGTGTACGCGGGTGGTGTGCAGAATGCAGATGGCAGCTTTACCGTCGAGGAGACATTAAAGCTTAAGACGGACAACATGGAAGAAGATGTCAACTCTCTGCGGTTGTCATTTTCGATAGAAAACAGTGACAGCAAAGAGGACGCCTATGCTTCTTATGTAGCCATCTATGCCAGAGACGAAGCCAATGAAGATTATTACATCGTGGGCGAGAGGAATGTCTTAGAAGAGGTTCCTTCCACCGGCGATATGATCCTACATTTGTCCGGAAAAATGCACAGTATGGTAATCATTTTTTCCGCAGATGAAGGGGAGACGGTACGGGTGAGTGAGATGACACTGAATCCCCGGATTCCCATGCGCTTTTCCGCGTTTCGTGTTCTGCTTGCCTTCCTGACGATTCTGTGGATATGGCTGGCGGTCTGCCCTGTGGAGAAGAAACAGCATGAAAAAGGGATCCTGGCGGCGGTGATATTATTACAGATCGGGCTGTTTATTGGAGCGGTTCTGTTAAATCCTATTTACAGGGAAGATGCATGGGAACATCATATGCAGTATCATAAGCTGGCGGTGGCACTGAGTGAGGGACATTTGTATTTGGACGATGTACCGCCCACATCCCTGCTTACCATGGAGAATCCTTATGATTTTGATTCCCGTAACAGAATTCTGGAGAATGCCGGAGAGGAATGTCTATGGGATGTAGCATATTATCATGGGGCTTATTATGTGTATTTCGGAGTGGTACCGGTACTGGTATTTTACCTGCCCTGGTATCTTTTGACAGGTACGGCATTTCCGACCTGGGTGGGCATTCTGATCATCGGGATCCTGCTTATCGGGGGAACGTTTCTGTTTACTTATGAACTGCGGCGGAAGTATTTTACGAAAGTTCCATTTATGACATGGATCCTTACGACGCTGATGATGATCAACGGCTGTGGGGCGCTGACCATTATGCGGAGACCGGATTTTTACTCCCTGCCGATCCTGATGGGCGTTACTTTGTCTGTATATGGAATCACATTCTGGCTATCCTCCTTGGAAGAGGAAAAAGTAAATGGTTGGAAGCTGGCTGCGGGGTGCCTGTGTATGGCACTGGTGGCGGGCTGCAGACCCCAGCTTTTGATCGGCTCGTTTTTGATCTTTCCGATTTTTTGGAATGCCGTGTTTGTGAAGAGACAGCTGTTTTCTAAGGACAGTAAAGGGAAAACACTTGCGGCAATTCTTATGTATGTCCTGATTGCCGCATGTCTGATGATTTATAACTACAAAAGATTCGGATCGGTGTTCGACTTCGGAGCTAACTATAACCTGACTACGAATGATATGACGAAGAGAGGCGTGGAGCTGGGGAGAATCCCCTATGCACTGTTTACTTATCTGTTCCAGCTGCCCGCTGTATCCGCAGCCTTCCCGTACCTTTTAGAGGTCATGCATAAGACCACTTATCTGGGCAAAACCATCAGCGAAGGAACCTTTGGCGGATTTTTCACGGTGAATCTGATCCCGCTTGCAGCATTTTTCGTATTGCGGCATAAAAAGTGGTTTGCGGAGAACGCAAGGATGACGGAGAGCGCGAAGCGGATGTACGGGATGGCAGGGCTGTCCCTGCTGTTTGGAATTGTGATCGTCATCGCGGATGCGGAAGCAGCGGGGATTTTACAGCGGTATTACAGTGACTTTGGGTGGCTGTTTTATATCGGTGGGATCATCTGCTTCTATGCTGCATGGCAACATAATGCGGAAAGCACCGACAGAGCAAAGCTGCTTCACATTTTTTTGAATATCAGCTTCGCCATATGTATGGCTTATAACTTCCTGCTATTGTTCATTGACAACAGTGAGACACTGGTGAGCACAGCTCCGGTGAGATTTTATTCCATCTGTCAGCAGCTGGCGTTCTGGAGATAGCAGAGGAGTGCCGTTTTATTCTTGACGCGGCGAAACGATAACATTATAATGTAGAAATGTAGGTTTATTTTCCGAAAGGTGTAATTATTTAGACAAGGAGACCGAGAGAATGAGACAATTCACTTCTAATGAACTGAGAAAAGCCTGGAAACAATTTTATATAGACCGTGGCCACGTAGATGTGGGAGCAGTATCCTTAGTATCCGACGGTTCCACCGGTGTTATGTTCAACGTAGCGGGTATGCAGCCTCTGATGCCCTATCTGCTGGGACAGAAGCACCCTCTGGGTACCAGACTCTGTAACGTACAGGGCTGTGTACGTACCAATGATATTGATTCCGTAGGTGACAAGAGCCATGTAACCTTCTTTGAGATGCTGGGAAGCTGGAGCCTTGGTGATTATTTTAAAAAGGAACGTTGTCAGTGGAGCTTTGAACTGCTGACCCAGGTGTTCGGATTTGATGCTGACCATCTGGCTGCCACTGTATTTGCCGGTGATGAGAATGCCCCCAGAGATGAGGAAGGCGCACAGTATCGTATCGCTTCCGGATTCAAGAAGGAGAACGTATATTATCTGCCCGCTGACGATAACTGGTGGGGACTGGAGTATGGTCCCTGTGGTCCCGATAGTGAGATGTTCTATATCGCTGACAGACCGGATTGCGGACCGAATTGCGGACCCGGCTGTGACTGTGGCAAATATACCGAGCTGGGCAATGATGTATTCATGCAGTACGAGAAGCATCATGACGGTCATCTGACTCCTTTAAAGCAGAAGAACGTAGATACCGGTTGGGGACTGGAGCGTATCCTGGCATTCTTAAACGGTACCAGAGATGTATACCAGACAGACCTGTTTGCCCCGGTGATCGCTTATATTGAAGAGGCTTCCGGTGTGAAATACAATGCAGATGAGAAGCTGACCAGATCCATGCGTATCCTGGCAGACCATCTTCGTACCGGTGTTATGCTGATCGGTGATGAGGCGAAGCTGCTTCCCTCCAATACCGGTGCCGGTTATATCCTCCGTCGTCTGATCCGTCGTGCGGTAAGACACGGCCGTACTTTAAATATGACCACAGAGCAGCTGCTGCACATTGCTGCTATGTATATCGATGAGATCTACGCAGAGAGCTATCCTCTGATGAAGAAGAACAGAGAGTTTATCCTGACCGAGTTACAGAAGGAGATCGCTCGTTTCGAGAGCACTCTGGAGAACGGTATGAAGGAGCTGCAGAAGATCCTGGAGCAGAAGAGAAGCGAAGGTAAAAAGGAGATCGACGGTAAGTCTGCATTCTACTTATACGATACCTTTGGATTCCCTCTGGAGCTGACCGTAGAGCTGGCACAGGAAGAGAATCTGACTGTGGATGAGGATGGCTTCGCTGCTGCCATGGAAGAGCAGAAACAGAAGGCAAGAGAAGGACAGAACTTCTCCCAGAAGCTGACTACCGCTGCAGGCGTATTTGATGGACTGGATGACAAGATTACCAGCGAATTTGTAGGTTATGATACTCTGACCGCAGAGGGCAAAGTAGTAGGACTGGCTTCTGAGACCGAACTGGTTAAGACCTTAAATGAGGGAGAGACCGGTACCCTGATCACCGATGTGACTCCGTTCTATGCTACCATGGGCGGACAGAAGGGCGATTTTGGTGTGATCCGCACCGAAAACGGTACTTTTGAAGTGACCGAGACTGTGAAGATCGCAGGCGGACGCATCGGACATGTGGGTAAGGTTGTATCCGGAACAGTTACTGTGGGAGACAAGGCAGAGCTGGCAGTGGATACCGACAACAGAAAGAGCGTATGTAAGAATCATTCCGCAACCCATCTGTTACAGAAAGCATTGCAGATCGTACTGGGCGACCATGTAGAACAGCAGGGTTCCTACCAGGACGGCGCAAGAACCCGTTTCGACTTCAGCCACGGACAGGCTATGACTGCGGAAGAACTCGCTAAGGTAGAGGCTTTGGTCAATGAGAAGATCGCAGAGGATATTGCAGTAGTTACTGATGTCATGAACATCGAAGATGCGAAGAAGAGCGGAGCTATGGCTCTGTTTGGTGAAAAATACGGTGAGACCGTCCGCGTGGTATCTATGGGAGATTTCTCCAGGGAACTGTGCGGTGGTACCCATGTAAAGCACACTGGAGAGATTGGCTATTTCAAGATCCTGTCCGAGAGCGGTGTCGCAGCCGGCGTCAGAAGAATCGAAGCACTGACCGGTGCCAATGTCATGGCATACTATCAGGCAATGGAAGAGAGCTTCCATAAGGCAGCCGCAGCAGCCAAGGCAACTCCTGATGCTCTGACCGAGAAGATCCAGCATCTGCAGGCAGACCTGAAGGCTCTGACCGCAGAGAACGAATCCCTGAAGGCAAAGATGGCGCAGTCCGCACTGGGCGATGTGCTCGATCAGGTGGTGGAAGTGAAGGGCACAAAGCTTTTAGCAACCAGCGTAGACGGTGTGGATATGAATGGCTTGAGAGATCTGGGCGACCAGCTCAAGGATAAGCTTGGTGAAGGCGTTGTTGTACTGCTGTCTGCACAGGATGGTAAGGTGAATATGATCGCTATGGCAACGGACGGTGCTGTGAAGGCCGGCGCCCATGCAGGCAACCTGATCAAGGGAATTGCCGCACTGGTAGGCGGTGGCGGCGGTGGACGTCCGAATATGGCGCAGGCCGGCGGTAAGAATCCCGCAGGCATTCCCGCAGCGATCGCGGAAGCGTCCAAAGTACTGGAGGGTCAGCTCGCATAATGGAACGAGAGAATCTGAAATCCCGTTTAGGTTTTATACTGTTGTCTGCCGGCTGCGCCATTGGTATCGGCAATGTATGGAAGTTCCCGTACATGGCCGGCCAGGGCGGCGGTGGCGCATTTGTATTGTTTTATCTGATCTTCCTGGTGATCCTTGGTCTGCCGATTATGACCATGGAGTTCGCAGTGGGAAGAGCAAGTAAGAAAAGTCCCGTAAAGGCGTACCAGGCACTGGAGAAGCCGGGACAGAAGTGGCATATTCACGGATATTTTACACTGGCAGGCTGCTATCTGCTGATGATGTTCTATACTACGGTAGCAGGCTGGATGTTACACTATTTTTATATGACGGCTACCGGCAGACTTTCCGGTCTTTCCGCGGATGCAGTAGCGGAACAGTTTACCCGGATGCTGGCAGATCCGGGGGTCATGATGTTCTGGATGGTACTGGTGGTGATCATCGGTATCGTTGTGTGTGCCGGTGGACTGCAGAACGGTCTGGAGCGCGTGACGAAAGTCATGATGATCGCACTGCTTGCCATCATGGTAGTTCTTGCCATTAACAGCTTCTTCATGGCGGGAGCAAAGGAAGGTCTGAGGTTCTATCTGGTACCTGATTTTGGACGTATGCAGGAAGTCGGTGTGGTAGCTACACTGGTAGGTGCCATGAACCAGGCATTCTTTACCTTAAGCTTAGGCATTGGTGCCATGGCGATCTTCGGAAGCTACATCGGCAAGGATCATTCCTTAATGGGAGAGTCCGTCAGAGTTGTGGTACTGGATACTTTTGTGGCAATTACCGCAGGACTGATCATTTTCCCAGCCTGCTTTACCTACGGCGTGGATCAGACCTCAGGGCCCAGCCTGATCTTCATTACCCTGCCGAATATTTTCGCTAACATGCCTTATGGCCGCCTGTGGGGAAGCCTATTCTTCCTGTTTATGGCGTTCGCAGCATTGTCCACGGTGCTGGCTGTGTTCGAGAATATCATCTGCTGTGGTATGGAGCTGACCGGCGCCAGCCGCAAAAAATCTTCCCTGGTGAACCTGGTTTTGATCATTGCATTATCCATACCCTGTGTACTGGGGTATAATGTATGGAGCTGGGATGGTTTCTCTATTTTCGGCGGAGCAGTACTGGATTTTGAGGATTTCCTGGTAAGTAATCTGTTCCTGCCCTTGGGATCCCTGGTATACCTGCTGTTTTGCGTGACCAGATACGGCTGGGGCTGGGAGAACTATAAGGCAGAAGTAAATACCGGCAAGGGCTTAAAAGTCCACGACTGGATGCGCGGTTATCTGACCTACGGACTGCCCCTGATCGTGATCTTCATCTTCCTATTCGGTATCTACGATAAGTTTTTTAAATAAGATTTTGAAGATCCAGTAGCTCACATAAGAATAAGGACAAGCAGACTCTAAGCAACCGTCGGTACTTAGCGAGGGTATTTTCCTCGCTTATGTACCGTTACGGTTAAGCGTCCGTAAGCGAATCGTGCGAAAGAAAGCACGCGCGGGTCTGCGGTTCTTATTCTTGTGTGAGCTACGTGGAATATTATATATAAAAAATTAAAAAAGTAGTTGACGAATGTATTTTTTATGCTATAATATCAAATGTGTGTAGAACAACTGCGCATTAGAATAACCCAGTCAGTCATGTTACTTGAAGGGACTGAAGGGAGGTCGGGTGTAAGATGTCAAACGTAATCGTAAAAGAGAACGAGACTTTAGATAGCGCTTTACGTCGTTTCAAGAGAAGCTGCGCTAAGGCTGGTATCCAGCAGGAGATTCGTAAGAGAGAGCATTACGAGAAGCCTAGCGTAAAACGTAAGAAGAAGTCTGAAGCAGCAAGAAAACGTAAATATAACTAATGTTAAACAACAGTCCTCGGCGTGATCACCGGGGACTTTGTACTTGTGAGGGAAATCAAATGTGGAGTTATGAAATACTGGGAACAGATATCTATCATCTGTTAGCAGCATTTGTATTGTACAGTGTTCTCGGATGGGCACTGGAGTCTGCGTATATGTCATTATGTAATCGTAAGCTTACCAACCGGGGCTTCGGCAAGGGACCGTTCTGCCCGATCTATGGTTTTGGCGGAGTGTTGGGATATCTGATCTTGAGTCCTCTGCGTGACAAGCTTGTGGAATTATATATTTTGGGAGCTATCCTGGCAACTGTCTTTGAATATCTGGTGGGGGTCGGTATGATCCGTTTCCTGGGAGAATTATGGTGGGATTATAATAATAAGCCCTTCAATTATCGGGGAATCATCTGCCTGGAGAGTACCGTCGCCTGGGGATTTTATGCGATAGGAATCGTGCAGTTTGTTCATGATGCCATGTATCATGTCATTGACAGGGTACAGCTGCAGATAGGAACCCGCCTGATCCAGGGCATTCTGGTGCTTGTAGTGATCGATTATACGGTACAACTGATCAAGGTATTCGACATCGACGTCCGCAGTAAGGGAGAAGCACTGAAGGAACGCTGCCAGGCATTGATCGCCAGATGGTAAGACGTAAAACATCAGGTTTGCAGGTATATACAGGACCACACGACCATATCTTTTAGAAAAGGATAGGGGAGTGTGGCTTTTTTATGCAAAAAATCAGGAAATATATCTGTACATGGATTTTACTTTTCAGTGTCAGTATGCAGGTATTCTGGGGGAGCAAAATCGATGTATGTGCGGAACCGGCAGCGATCGAAGCTCCCAGCGCGGTGCTTCTGGAGAGTTCCACCGGGAAGGTGATCTTTGAGCAGAATGCAAGAGAACGCCGAAGCCCTGCCAGTATTACCAAGATCATGACATTGCTTTTGACTTTTGAAGCTCTGGATCAGGGGAAAATCAAATTGGAGGATCCGGTGACGGTGAGTGCCTATGCCAGTTCCATGGGAGGTTCCCAGGTATTTTTGGCAGAGAATGAGGTGCAGACCTTAGAGACCATGATCAAATGTATCGCGGTTGCTTCGGGCAATGATGCCAGCGTGGCGGTGGCGGAATACATAGCGGGAAGCGAAGAAGCTTTCGTGGAACAGATGAATGCGAAGGCTACGGAGCTTGGCATGACGGATACCCATTTCGAAGACTGCTGCGGACTGACGGATTCCGACGGACATTATACGACAGCTATGGATGTGGCGGTCATGTCCAGGGAGCTTACGGTAAAATATCCGAAAATATTTGAATATACTGGCATCTGGATGGAGGACATCACCCATGAGACCAGGCAGGGAAGCTCAAAGTTCACGTTAAACAGTACCAATAAATTGCTGAAACAGTATCCTTTTACTACGGGCTTGAAAACCGGATCCACTTCCAAAGCAAAATTCTGTCTGTCCGCCACGGCAACGAAGGATGGCATTGATCTGATCGCAGTGATCATGGGGGCACCGGACTACAAGACGCGCTTTAAGGATGCCCGGACATTGCTTAGCTACGGCTTTAATGTAAGTAATCTGTATCTGGATGAGAATACAGATCCCTTGCAGAATATGCGTGTGCAGGGCGGTGTAGAGGATACGGTGCCTGTGAAATACCAAAGCGAATTCCGGTATCTGGATACGGAGGGGAATTCTCTGGACGACGTGGAGAAAAGAATTGAACTGCCGGAGACTGCCATGGCACCGCTTGCGAAAGGAGATACGGCAGGCAGGGCAGTCTATCTGCGAAACGGTGTGGAGATCGGCAGCGTACCGATTCTGTATGAAAATACTGTGGCGAAGGCGGTTTATAAGGATTACCTCCGAAAAATAATGGAATTTTATCTTTTGTAAGGCAGAAAAATATGTTATACTAAAGAACATATTGGCAATAATCTGGCAACAAACCATGGGGGCAAAAGAGTTGGATGTAGTGATTACCGTGATCGCAGTAATCCTTGTGATAATGCTGTGGATAATGCTGTACGACAGTAATCGATTTGTGGTGCGGCATTATTCCCTGCGGGATCAGAGAATCAAAAAGTCTGTGAAGGCAGTGGTTCTGGCGGATCTGCACAATAAGAGATACGGAAAAGAAAATGAGAGGCTGCTGCAGGCAATCGATGAGATCGGACCGGACATGGTCCTGATCGCCGGGGATCTGCTGACGGCGAAGCCCAAGGCAACACTGGACGTGGCGGTGGGATTCCTTACGGAGCTTGTGAAGAAGTATCCTGTCTATTACGGCAACGGCAACCATGAACACCGCCTGAAGCTATATCCCGAAAATTATGGAGATATGGCAGAGCGGTATGAAGAAGCTCTTACGAAGATCGGTATTCACAGGCTTGTCAACGAGCACAAGCTTCTTCCGGAATACGGGATCTGCATCTATGGTTCTGAGATAGACAGGCTGTACTACAAACGTTTTGGAATACAGCCCATGAATCCGGAATATCTGCCGGGACTTTTAGGACAGCCCTCCGAAGCATATTTCAATCTATTGATCGCGCATGACCCGGATTATTTTCCGAAATACGCAGACTGGGGTGCAGACCTGGTGTTATCCGGGCATGTCCACGGCGGCATGGTGAGAGTCCCTTTTTGGGGCAAAGGTGTGGTGTCTCCCAATATCAGATTTTTTCCAAAATATGATGGCGGAGAGTTTACCATAGGGAAGAGCAGAATGCTCTTAAGCAGAGGACTGGGAATGCACACGATCCCGATCCGGCTGTTCAATCCGGGCGAGATCTTAGAAGTGGAGCTTATGCCTGACGAGGGGAAATAGGAGTTTTATCACATGGCAATATCTGTAAAACTGGAAGCGTTTGAAGGTCCACTGGATCTGTTGCTTCATTTGATCGAGAAAAATAAAATAGACATCTATGATATCCCTATCGTAGAGATCACGGCACAGTATCTGGATTACATTAAACAGATGCAGCGGGAAGATATGAATGTCATGAGCGAATTCCTGGTAATGGCGGCGACACTTATCGACATTAAGTGCAAGATGCTGCTGCCCAAGGAAGTCAACGAAGACGGCGAGGAAGAAGATCCCAGAGCGGAACTGGTCCAGAAGCTGCTGGAATACAAGATGTACAAATACATGTCCTTTGAACTCAGAGACCGCCAGGTGTTTGCTGCCAGGAATATGTACAGAGAGCAGAGACTTCCGAAGGAAGTGGAAGCTTACAGACAGCCCATAGATTATGAAGAGCTCATCGGTGATATGAATCTGAACAAGCTTCATGAGATCTTCAGATCCATCGTGAAGAAGCAGGAGGACAAGATCGACCCCGTCCGCAGCCAGTACGGCAATATCGAGAAGGATGAGGTAGATATGGACATCAAGATGCTGTACGTGGAGGCTTATGCCAGAGAACATAAGACCTTCAGCTTCCGGAAGCTTTTGGAGAAGCAGAACAGCAAAATGGAAGTGATCGTTACATTCCTGATCATTCTGGAACTGATGAAGACCGGCAAGATCAACATCAGCCAGGAAAATATATTCGATGATATTATGATTACATCTAACGTTTAGGATATTGTGAGGTTTTAGCATGGAACGCAGTAAAGCAGAAGCAGTGATAGAGGCCATTCTTTTTACCATGGGAGATTCCGTGGAGATCAGCAGGCTTGCGGAAGTGATCGAAGAGGATGTGAAGACGACAAAGTCTATATTAAAAGACATGGCGGCACGGTACGGGGAAGAGAACAGAGGTATCAGCCTGACGCAGTTCGATGATTCCGTACAGCTGTGCACCAAGGCGGATATGTACGAATATCTGATCAAGATCGCGAAGACACCGAGAAAAATGACTCTGACGGATACGGTACTGGAGACGTTGTCCATTATCGCCTATAAACAGCCGGTAACGAGACTGGAGATCGAGAGAGTCAGAGGCGTCAGCTGTGATCATGCCATTAACAAATTGTTAGAATATGATCTGATCGCGGAACTGGGACGTCTGGATGCTCCCGGAAGACCCTTACTGTTTGGTACCACGGAGCAGTTCTTACGCTGCTTTGGCGTGAAGAGTCTGGAGGAACTGCCGGAACTGAACCCGGTACAGGTGGAGGAATTTAAACAGCAGGCAGAACAGGAAGTACAGCTTACTTTGAATATATAAATAATCCTAACATCATATCATTGAATAGGACAAAGAACCGGCCTCATAGTAATAAGTAACCCTTTTTTGGGAGCAACGATTATGCGAGGCTTTTTTTGTGCCCTTTTTGCGGGAATTATGTGTCTGGAAAGTCTATGTGGATTACAATTCCGTGAAGATATTATAAAAGACCACGAACCAACATCCGGGATCCTGTATGAGACCGGGGAATCCGATCTGCCACAGGAGCTTATGCTGTATGCACAGGGAGCGGTGCTTCTGGATGCGGACTCGGGACGTGTGCTATATGGAAAAAACGAAACTACCCCCATGGCTATGGCGAGTACCACCAAGATCATGACCTGTATTTTAGTGCTGGAAAATGCAAAGGTGGATGAAACTGTCAGTGTCTCTGCCTATGCAGCCACCATGCCCAAGGTAAAGCTGTATGTGAAATGTGGGGAGCACTATACCGTGAGAGAATTATTGTATTCCCTGATGCTGGAAAGCCATAACGATGCTGCTGTGGTGTTAGGGGAATACATCGGCGGGAAACTGTTGGATGATACGGGGGAAATTTCAGAACATACCGGCGAAGAGAGCAAGGCGGCATTACATAGATTTGCGCAGGCAATGAATGAAAAGGCGGAAGAGATCGGTTGCGAAGATACCTGGTTCATCACGCCAAACGGGCTGGATGCCACGGAGACTCTGACGCTGCCGGACCAAAGTACATTAGAGAAGGAACACCATACCACAGCAAAAGATCTGGCGTGGATTTTAAGGTACTGCATAAAAGCTTCTCCGCAGAGGGATCTGTTTTTAGAGATCACAGGGACACAGGATTACAGTTTTACGGAGAACGGACGATCCTTTCAGTGCCACAATCATAACGCTTTTCTGCAGATGATGGATGGAGCATTCACCGGTAAGACCGGATTTACGAACAAGGCGGGATACTGCTATGTGGGAGCTCTGAAACGGGACGGAAAATGCCTGATCGTGGCGTTGCTTGCCTGCGGATGGCCGAACCATAAGACCTATAAATGGAGCGACAGCAGAGAATTGTTTACCTATGGATTAGAGAACTATATGTATCGACGTTTGGAAGAAGAACCGTTTTCGGGCAGAGAACAGCTGCTTGTGCCGATTCCGGTGCTGGGGGCAAAGAATGATGCATTGACAGAGGAGGTCCTACTACCTGTGGAACCGGATCCGGAGGCGGAAGGCATGGATGGACTTTTAATGCGTCCTGACGAGAATGTGGAGATCCTCTACCGTAAGGAACAGTACCTTACGGCTCCCGTGGAGGCAGGAGAGTCCGTGGGAGAGATCAGCTATCTGGTAGATGGCAGGGTATGGCGCAGAGAGCGCCTGATCGCAGCAAAGGATGTGGAAGCCATAGACCTTTTATGGTGTGGCAGGCAGATACTCCTGCGCTTTTTGGTGAGATTCCCTATGAAAAAATGACGGAGAAATTGTTCAAAATAAGAAACAATGTATAATTTTTGTAAAAATCTGCAATTCGTTCTTTGCGAGTTGCAGATTTTATGTTATACTAACGACTGTTAATCATGGGGGCATTTGTGCTTCTATATTAATAGAGTTTTCTATTTTTATTTTATTATATTATCAACGGAGGGCTGAAACATATGAGCACTACTTCAAAAGCGAGTCAAAGAATAGCAGCTTTACTCGATGACAACAGTTTCGTTGAAATCGGCGGACTTGTAACCGCAAGAGCTACGGATTTCAATCTGAAACCCAATGAAACTCCTTCTGACGGTTGTATTACCGGCTATGGAGTGATCAATGGTAATCTTGTATATGTATATAGCCAGGATGCTTCCGTACTGAACGGAACCATCGGTGAGATGCATGCCAAGAAAATTACAAACCTCTACGATCTGGCTATGAAGACCGGAGCACCTGTGATCGGATTGATCGAGTCTGCAGGTTTAAGACTGCAGGAGGCAACTGATGCACTGGCTGCATTCGGTGATATTTACTTAAAGCAGACCATGGCTTCCGGTGTGATCCCTCAGATCACCGCTGTATTCGGAACCTGTGGCGGTGGCTTAGGTCTGTTCCCTACCATGACAGATTTCACTTTCATGGAAGAGAAGAACGCCAAGCTGTTCGTGAATGCTCCCAACGCTTTGGACGGCAATGTGATCACCAAGTGTGATTCTTCTTCCGCTAAGTTCCAGGCAGAAGAGAGCGGTATCGTTGATGTGGTAGCTGACGAAGCAACCATTCTGGGGAAGGTAAGAGAGCTGGTAAGCTTCCTGCCTGCCAACAACGAAGATGATGCAAGCTTCTTAGAGGACTGCACCGATGATCTGAATCGTGTGAACCCTGAGATCGCAGGTTGTGTCGGCGACACTTCTGTTGCCCTGTCCATTCTGGCAGATGACAACAATTTCTTCGAAGTAAAGTCCGGATATGCTAAAAATATGGTAACCGGTTTCTTACGTCTCGATGGTGTTACCGTAGGTGCGGTAGCTAACCGTTCCGAGATCTGCGACGAGGAAGGCAAAGTAGCAGAGAAGTTAGACGCTGTACTGACCGCAGAGGGCTGCGAGAAGGCTGCCGAGTTCGTGAACTTCTGTGATGCTTTCGGTATCCCCGTACTGACTCTGACCAATGTCAAGGGTTACGAGGCAACTTTAGCTTCCGAGAAGACGATTGCCAAGGCTGCTGCAAAGCTGACCTACGCATTCGCTAACGCTACCGTTCCCAAGGTAAACGTTGTGATCGGCAAGGCTTTAGGAACCGCTTATGTGGTAATGAACTCCAAGGCAATCGGTGCTGACATCACCATGGCATGGCCGGATGCACAGATCGGTGCTATGGACGGCAAACTGGCTGCCAAGATCATGTATGATGGTCAGGGCGCTGATGTGATCAATGAGAAGGCTGCAGAGTACGAAGCTCTGACTCTGAATGTAACCAGTGCAGCCAAGAGAGGATATGTGGACCAGATCGTAAATGCTGCTGACACCAGAAAATATGTGATCGGCGCATTTGAGATGTTATTCACCAAGAGTGAAGACCGTCCTGCCAAGAAACACGGAACTGTATAAGAAAGGGTGATTATAAAATGAAGAAATTTTTAAGCTTAGTATGTATGATTACCTGCATCTTTGGTTTGACGGCGTGCGGCAGTGAGGAGACCTATACGGATTACGAGCAGCGTAAGATGGAGACTGCGATCCAGATCGCTACCCAGTATGTGATCCCTTCTCTTGAGAACTTTGAAGACGAAGCTACTCTTGAGAGCTTTTCCGAGTATACCGCTGATGAAGTGGCATATCTGGTACAGGAAAATGTAGGTATCACTGTTGACGGTTATGCATACAAGACTGCTATCGAGTCTTTCAATTCCGCTAAGGAAAGCATCGGCGGTATCACTGCTGTCGGTGATGCAGATGCTACCATCGATGACGATCAGATCATTGTACATGTAGATGTGACCGGAGCAAACCAGAACGCACAGGCAGAAGTGATCTTCAGCAATGATATGTTCCTGAGCATGGAGTCAGCAGCATTGAATCCCGTAGAATCCATGGGTGGTCTGATGACCAAGGCTGCACTGAATACTCTGATCGGTATGGGAACAGTATTCGTAATGCTGATCATGATCTCACTGATCATTTCCCTGTTCAACTTCATTCCCAAGATCCAGGCTGCATTCAGCAAGAAGGACAAGAAGGAAGAAGCAAAGAGCACCGGCATTGATAATGCAGTAACTCAGATCGCTGCACAGGAAGAGGCCGAGGCAGATGACACTGAGCTGGTAGCCGTAATCGCAGCTGCGATCGCAGCAAGCGAAGGTGCGGCAAGCACTGACGGATTTATAGTTCGTTCTATCCGCAAAGTTAGATAATCTAAAATCGTAGGAGGATATTAAAATGAAAAATTATACCATTACCGTAAATGGCAACGTATATGATGTAGTAGTAGAAGAGGGTGCATCTACCGGAGCACCTGTTGCAGCAAAGGCTCCCGCAGCTCCCAAGGCCGCACCCAAGGCTCCCGCAGCAGCTCCCAAGGCAAGCGGCGCAGCAGGCAGCATTAAGGTGGAAGCCGGTGCAGCTGGTAAGATCTTCAAGCTGGAAGCAAGCGTAGGACAGGCTGTAAAGAAGGGTGATGCAGTGATCATTCTGGAAGCTATGAAGATGGAGATCCCCGTAGTTGCTCCCGAAGATGGTACCGTAGCAAGCATTGATGTTGCAGTTGGTGATACTGTTGAGGCTGGTGCAGTTCTGGCAACTCTGAACTAATCTTTTTATCAGCTCTATAAACAACAGGAGGTCATCAAATGGAATATATAGCTAGTACGCTTAACAACCTGATTCATCAGACAGCGTTTTTTAACCTGACCTGGGGAAACTATGTCATGATTCTGGTTGCATGCTTTTTCCTTTATTTAGCTATCCGTCATGAGTTCGAGCCGCTGCTCTTACTCCCGATAGCGTTCGGTATGCTGTTGGTAAACATTTATCCCGATATCATGCTGCACCCTGAAAATGCAGCAAACGGTGCCGGCGGCTTACTGTATTATTTCTACAAGTTGGATGAACTGGCAATCCTGCCGTCCCTGATCTTCATGGGCGTAGGTGCCATGACAGACTTCGGTCCTCTGATCGCAAACCCTAAGAGCTTCCTTTTGGGAGCAGCTGCACAGTTCGGTATTTTTGCAGCATACTTTGGTGCGATCTGGCTGGGATTCAACGACAAGGCAGCTGCAGCCATCTCCATCATCGGTGGTGCTGACGGCCCTACTTCCATCTTCTTAGCAGGTAAGCTGGGACAGACGGCAATTCTGGGACCTATCGCGGTGGCAGCATATTCCTATATGTCACTGGTTCCCATTATCCAGCCCCCTATTATGAAGCTTCTCACTACTGAGAAAGAGAGAAAGATCAAGATGGGTCAGCTTCGTCCTGTATCCAAACTGGAGAAGATCCTGTTCCCTATCGTTGTTACCATCGTTGTATGTCTGATCCTTCCCACCACAGCTCCTCTGGTAGGTATGCTGATGCTGGGTAACCTGTTCCGTGAGTCCGGTGTTGTTCGTCAGCTGACTGAGACAGCATCCAATGCTCTGATGTACATCGTAGTTATTCTGTTAGGTACTTCCGTAGGTGCTACCACCAGCGCGGAAGCATTCCTGAATGCAGATACACTGAAGATCGTAGCTCTTGGTCTGATCGCATTTATGTTCGGTACCGCAGCAGGTGTTCTGTTCGGTAAACTGATGTGCGTACTGTCCGGCGGCAAGATCAATCCTCTGATCGGTTCCGCAGGTGTATCTGCAGTTCCTATGGCAGCCCGTGTATCCCAGAAGGTTGGTGCGGAATCCGATCCTACCAACTTCCTGCTGATGCATGCTATGGGACCTAACGTAGCAGGCGTTATCGGTACTGCCGTAGCAGCCGGTACCTTCATGGCTATCTTCGGAGTGTTCTAAGGGGCGGTGTATTTCCCGCGAAGCGCGATGAAATAAGTCCGAAGGGCTTATGAATGGCATCGCGTCAAACTAATTATAGAAAAAATATTATGGAGGATATTCGTAATGTCAGAAATTGAAAAGAAACCGATTAAGATTACGGAAACTGTTTTACGTGATGCACATCAGTCTCTGATCGCTACCAGAATGCCGACCGAATTCATGCTTCCTATCGTAGATAAGATGGATAAAGTTGGTTATCATTCCGTAGAGTGCTGGGGCGGTGCTACCTTTGATGCATCTCTTCGTTTCCTGAAGGAAGATCCCTGGGACAGACTGAGAAAGCTGCGTGACGGCTTTAAGAATACCAAACTGCAGATGCTGTTCCGTGGACAGAACATTTTAGGTTACAGACCTTATGCAGATGATGTGGTAGATTACTTCGTACAGAAGTCTATCTCCAACGGTATTGATATCATTCGTATTTTCGACTGTCTGAATGACCTGCGCAACTTACAGGAAGCAGTAAATGCGACCAATAAGTTCAAGGCACAGGAAGGCAGAGGTGAAGCACAGGTTGCTTTGGCTTATACCCTGGGTGATGCTTATACTCTGGAGTACTGGACCAGCATGGCTAAAAAGATCGAAGAGATGGGTGCAGATTCCATCTGTATCAAGGATATGGCCGGTCTGTTAGTACCTTATAAGGCTTCCGAACTGATCAAGGCTATGAAAGAAGTTACCAAGCTTCCTATCCAGCTGCATACCCATTATACTTCCGGTGTTGCAAGCATGACTTACCTGAAAGCAGTAGAGGCCGGTGTTGATGTGATCGATACCGCTATGAGCCCCTTCGCTATGGGTACTTCACAGCCTGCTACCGAAGTTATGGTTGAGACCTTCAAGGGAACCCCTTACGATACCGGTCTGGATCAGAACCTGTTGGCTGAGATCGCTGATTACTTCAGACCTTACAGAGATGAGTGCCTGGCTAACGGTCTGCTCAATCCTAAGGTTATGGGCGTTGATATCAAGACTCTGCTGTATCAGGTACCCGGCGGTATGCTTTCCAACATGGTGAGCCAGCTGAAGGAGCAGAATGCAGAAGACAGATACTACGATGTATTGAAGGAGATCCCCAATGTTCGTAAGGATCTGGGTGAGCCTCCTCTGGTTACTCCTTCTTCTCAGATCGTTGGTACCCAGTCTGTATTTAACGTATTGCTTGGTGAGCGTTACAAGATGGCTACCAAGGAGACCAAGGCAGTTCTTCGTGGTGAGTACGGCCAGACCGTTAAGCCCATGAGCCAGGAAGTTATCGACAAGGTTATCCCCGGTGAGGAGAGAATCACTTGCCGTTACGCTGATCTGCTCGACAACGAGTTGGATAAGCTGGAATCCGAGATGAAGGAATGGAAACAGCAGGATGAGGACGTATTAAGCTACGCTCTGTTCCCTCAGGTTGCTACCGACTTCTTCAAATATCGTCAGGCTCAGCAGGAAAAGGTTGATATGACCCAGGCTGACACCAAAAACGGTGCATACCCTGTCTAAATAATTCGTCAATAAAAAGTCGCACGACTGCTCGCAGTCAGTGCGGCTTTTTTATTAGACGAACAAAACCACATGAGCAAGTAGGGCAATAGCCCGGATTGCGAATGTGGTTGCGGCTTCGAGAGCGCGAAGCGCGGAGAAGCCGTTATTTAGACATGTCCCCGGTCGAACCGGGGCGATAGCCCGAATTGCTCATGTGGTTGCGGCTTCGAGAGTGCGAAGCGCGTAGAAGCCGTTATTTAGACATGCCCCTGGTCAGCCCCCAGTCAGCCCGATATGCGAATGAGTTTATTTACATATTGACAAACCACCTCTTCACCCACTAAAATAACAAGTGTTATAGAAGAACACATTGTTTGCTGTAAATGCAGCGGAATGAGAGGGATTATGGCTCGTAAAGAGATGATCACGATTGATAAAATCCTGGATACGGCATTTGCCATGACAAGAGAAGAGGGATTTGCCAATGTGACAGCCAGAAAGGTAGCAGCGAAAGCAGGGTGCTCCACACAGCCTATTTTCAGGGTATATAAGAATATGGAAGAGCTGTGGGATGCGGTCTATGAGAGAGCTACAGCTTATTTTCTGGATTATTACAGCTTGTATCCCCGTACCGGCAAGACACCTTTCGCCAATCTGGGCATGGCTTACATAGCTTTTGCTAGAGAAGAGAGACACCTGTTCGAGCTTCTGTTTGTATCGGATAACCAGGATGGCAAACATAAGAAAAAGAGTATGTATGAGATCTTGAATGGTGATGCCGGAAACGTGGTCTACGAGATCAACCTGGCCAGAGTGGCGGGCTGCCCGGATCCCGGTGATCTGTTCATGAAAATGTGGATTTTCATTCACGGAGCTGCCTGTATGTCTCTGACCGGAGATTATGATCTGACAGACTTACAGACAATGCAGCTATTAGAGCATTCCTATTACGCTTTTTACAATGAGACAACGCGAGGTTAAGAACCGTGGCAGAATATGATGTTTTTACCCGAATCAACGAACATTATGCAAAAATGAGCAAAGGCCACAAAGCCATTGCGGATTACATATCGGAACATTACGATCAGGCAGTATTTATGACCGCAGCAAAGCTGGGTGAGACATTGGGAATCAGTGAATCTACCGTAGTGCGTTTTGCAGCGGGAATCGGTTATGACGGTTATCCGAAATTCCAGAAGGCACTGGAAAGCTGCGTGCAGGGAAAGCTCAACGGCATTCAGAAAATGGATGCCAAATACGGAAGAAGCTCCCAGTCGGAGATCCTGACCTCCGTACTCAGCGCAGATATCGAAAAGATCCAGGATACCATAGACAATCTGGATCCGGCGGCCTTTGAATCCGCCGTTGCCACGATTCTGGAGGCAGAGACCATTTATATCATGGGACTTCGCAGCAATGAGCCGCTGGCAGCGTTTCTGCATTTTTACCTGAATATGATCCGGGGCAAAGTCTTTTTGCTGAATACCACCAGTGTCAGTGAGACTTTTGAACAGATGATCCATATTGGCCCGAAGGACTGCTTCATCGGTATCAGTTTTCCCAGATACTCCATGCGGACGTTAAAGGCCATGGAGTTTGCCAATGACCGGAATGCCAAGGTGATCGCTATTACCGACAGCATCCATTCCCCCATGAATCTGTATTCTTCCTGCAATCTGCTGGCCAGAAGCGACATGGTGTCGGTGGTGGATTCTCTGGTGGCACCTTTAAGCGTGATCAATGCGCTGGTAGTGGCATTGTGCCTGAAATGTCCGGAGCAGGTGCGTAAAAATCTGGAGACACTGGAAGAGACCTGGAATAATTATCAGGTATATCTGAATGATGAGATCGACTTTATAGATGATGAACCGATGCTGGACTATTCCCTGCGGCGCAAGGAAAAATGATGGACGGACAGATCGGCAAAAGAGGATAGAAATGAGTAAGGTGATTGTGATCGGTGGCGGTGCTGCCGGCATGATGGCTGCCATTGCGGCAGCGCAAAAAGGGCATAAGGTAATACTTCTGGAAAAGAACGAAAAGCTGGGGAAAAAACTGTTCATCACTGGAAAAGGCCGTTGCAATGTGACAAACGCGGCGGACATGGATGTCTTATTTCAGAATATTTGTACCAATGAAAAGTTTCTGTACAGTGCTTTTTACGGCTTTGACAATACACGGGTATGCGATCTGCTGGAGCAGGCAGGCTGCCCGTTGAAAACGGAGCGGGGAGACCGGGTATTTCCGGTATCCGATCATTCTTCGGACGTGATCGCCGCCCTCCAGAGAGAACTTCGCAAATATCAGGTGGATGTTCATCTGCATACCGAGGTGAAAAAGATCCTAACGAAGGAAACGGATGGCAATCCTGTTTTCTGTGGCGTGGAATGTGCAGACCATGAGAAAATCGCGGCGGATGACTGCATTGTCTGTACTGGAGGCTGTTCCTATGCCAGCACCGGATCCACGGGGGACGGGTATCGTTTCGCGGAAGAGACAGGGCATAAGGTGACGGAGAGGAAACCGGCATTGGTGCCTTTGGAGATCCGGGAAAACTGGTGCAGGGAACTGATGGGCCTTTCCTTAAAAAATGTGGAGATCCGGATGCAGTGCGGGAAAAAGACCTGGTATGAAGGGTTCGGCGAGATGCTGTTTACCCATTTTGGCGTCAGCGGCCCCCTGATCCTGTCAGCCAGCAGTTTTTATTCAAAAAATTTTTCGAAGCGTAAAGGCAGCGATGAGGTAAAGCTTTTCTTAGATCTGAAACCTGCGTTGACACCGGAACAGCTGGACAAGCGTTTACTTCGGGATTTTGAGGAAGCAAAGAACAAACAATTTAAAAATGCGCTGGACCACCTGTTCCCTGCAAAGCTGATTCCTGTTATGATAGAGTTGTCCGACATTTCCCCGGAGAAGAAAGTGAACGAGATCAGCCGGGAAGAGAGAAAAGCTTTCGGCTCATTGATCAAGGAACTACCCATGACGGTGACGGGGACGAGATCTTTTGCGGAAGCAATCATCACTCAGGGGGGAATCTCGGTAAAGGATATCAATCCTTCCACCATGGAATCCAAACGTGTACGGCATTTGTATTTTGCAGGGGAAGTATTGGATCTGGATGCCATGACCGGGGGCTTTAATTTGCAGATCGCCTGGTCTACGGGACATCTGGCGGGGGACAGCATACAATAAATTCGCGCACAAAAAAGTCCGGAGAGAGATTTTACGAATGAAAACCGGAAGATTTGTGAAAAAATAATAATTAATAGAAATCAATTATAATTAATAGAAATAAAGAAAAGAGGACTAGACTATGAGTTTTAATGTAGCAATCGACGGCCCGGCAGGTGCCGGAAAAAGTACCATTGCAAGAGCTGTGGCAAAGAAAAAAGGATTTATCTATGTGGACACCGGAGCAATGTATCGTGCCATGGCACTGTTTATGTTAAGAGAGGGCGTGGAACCCACGGATGCAGCGACCATCGCCGATAAATGCAAGGAGGCGGATATCACCATTCAGTATGTGGACGGTGAGCAGGTCGTTTTATTAAACGGAGAGAATGTTAATGCTTATCTGCGTACCGAAGAAGTCGGCAATATGGCATCCAATACCAGTGCACAACCCGCAGTACGCACCAAGCTGGTAGAACTTCAGCAGGCACTTGCAGCTAAAAGCGATGTGATCATGGACGGCCGTGACATCGGTACAGTGGTTCTTCCGAATGCTCAGGTGAAGATCTATCTGACCGCCAGCAGTATGGTGAGAGCCAGGAGAAGATATGATGAACTGACCGCCAAGGGAGAGACCTGTGATCTGGAGAAGATCCGTCAGGATATCGAAGACAGAGACTATAGAGATATGCACAGAGAGACTTCTCCGTTAAAACAGGCGGACGATGCGATGCTGGTGGATACTTCCGATATGACGATCGAGCAGGTCATCGACCGGATCGTGGAACTGATCGGTTAAACAGGAGATCTGATATGGAAGTAAGACTGGCAGACTGCGCAGGCTTTTGCTTCGGCGTAAAGCGCGCTGTAGATACTGTGTATGAACAATTAAAAAACGGGAAGACTATCTATACCTATGGTCCCATCGTGCATAATGAGGAAGTGGTCCGGGAACTGGCGGAAAAAGGAGTAAGAGTTCTGGAAAGCAAAGAAGAACTAAAAAGCCTGAAAGCCGGGGAGAACATTCCCACTGTGATCATTCGTGCCCATGGAGTGGCAAAAGAAATCTATGATATCATGGAAGCGAATGGTCTGGAGTGCATTGATGCCACCTGCCCCTTTGTGAAAAAGATCCATCGTATCGTGGAACAAAAAAGCACAGAAGGGTACCATGTGATCGTCGTGGGGGACCCGAAACATCCGGAAGTAGAGGGTATCGTCGGCTGGTGTCAGGGCCCGGTAACCGTTCTGGAAACTCCCGAACAGGCAGAAAATTTTGTGAAAACAGAAGGTGAAAAGCTCTGTATTGTGTCTCAGACGACATATAACTACAATAAATTTCAATATATAGTTGAAATTTTTGAAA
>OGEP01000485.1_pt1 | contig 59639 bp, 80 predicted proteins | sample 1570721 | NCBI WGS metagenome assembly OGEP01 (sample SAMEA2582131, study PRJEB24529) | metagenome | biome: Human gut stool | place: China | collected 2011 | reverse complement strand
CGGAACTGCTCCAGGGTGATCTGTTCCATCATCGTTCATTCCTCCCCATCCAGGTCGCTGAAGTCGAACACATCCTCAATCGCAAGCCCAAAATACCGCGCCAGCTTGTGGGCAAGAGGCAGAGATGCGGTGTATTTGCCCACCTCGATGGAGGTAATGGTCTGGCGCGTCACACCCACGGCCTGGGCAAGCTCCTCCTGCGACAGCCTGCGCGCACGGCGCAGTTCCGGGAATTTCGTCTTCATGGGACATGTTCTCCTTTGTATAGCAGGCTTTGCACTTTTAGTATAGTTTGCTTTGCAAAAAATGTCAAGTAAGCTTTGCGAAAAACAATATCATATTCAAGGCGCTTTTCTTTTGGAAAGAAGGTGCTATAATGATGTCTGCAATACACAGCTCCGGAGCGCCGGAGCGAGCCAGAGAAAGGAACCGCTATGAACGAAAAAGAAGTCGCGGAGCTCCGCCGCCGCTTCCGGCAGGACCGGAGCGGCATCTCCCATGTGCGGGGCTGCTATGTGAATGAGAACCGGGAGATCGTGTCCCAGTTTGACCAGCCGCTGGGCGTGATGACCCAGGAGGAGAATGAGAAGATCCTGGGCCTGCTGAAGCGCACCCTGTCCGGGACGCTGGGCAAAAACCTGCTGGACATCACCTTCGCAACGCAGCAGGTGGTCCACGGGGAGGAGCACAAGCTGCTGATGGCCCTGCGCAGCTCAGAGCTGGGGGACGAGGAGGCGGTCCAGGCATTTTTCCAGAAGGTCATTTCCTCGGTGACTTTGGAAGGGAATTACATGATCCTGCTGGTCCATGACGCCTATGACGTGCCCTACCGCTCCCAGGACGGGGACAAGCAGGATGACGCATCCTCAGAGGTGTTCTCCTATATCCTGTGCAGTGTGTGTCCGGTGAAGCTGACCAAGCCGGCCCTGAGCTACTATGTCCAGCAGAATGAGTTCCACAACCGGACTGCGGACTGGGTGGTGGCCCCGCCGGAGCTGGGCTTTCTGTTCCCGGCCTTCGATGACCGCGCCGCCAACCTGTACAACGCCCTCTACTACACCAAGCATACAGAGGACATCCAGAGCGCTGTGGTGGAGGCGGTGTTCGGCGCCGATGCCCCCATGCCCGCGGACGAGCAGCAGGCGGCCTTTCACACGGTGCTGGAGGAGTCCCTGGAAGAGGAGTGCTGCCTCCAGGTGGTCCAGGCGGTCCACGACCAGCTGTGCGGCCTGATGGAGGACCACAAGGAGAGCCATGAGGCGGAGCCCCTGGTCATCGGGAAGGGAGAGGTCCGCCAGGCCCTGGCGGCCAACGGAGTCTCCCAGGAGCACATCCATGCCTTTGAGGAGAAGTACGACCAGAGCTTCGGGGCGGACGCCCAGCTCAGCCCCCGGAATCTGGTGGATCCCAGGCGCGTGGAGATCAAGACGGCGGATGTGACCATCAAGGTGGATCCGGACCGGACAGATCTGGTCCAGACCCGGATCATCAACGGCGTCAAGTACATCCTGGTCCGGGTGGAGGAGGGCGTGGAGGTCAACGGCGTCCCGGTCCAGATCACGGAATAACGAATCGGCGGAGAAAAATCAGAGCGGCAGACCCGTGTGGGCCTGCCGCTTTTGTCGTTGCTTCCATTCAGGAAATCTTTCAGCTCCTTGGAGCGGGAGGGATGACGCGCCGCCGTCGCAGGCTCCAGATCTGTCGCTTCCGCCTCTGGCGAACGCTCCCTCATTCCGCTGCTCCGGCTCTCCCCACGCGACCCGCTGCGCTGGGCTCGCGCGGGGGCCCAAAAAGCTGCGCCCCGAATGCGGAAAAGTGCTGAGAGCGGCGCTTAGTTCAGGAAATCCTTCAGCTTTTTGCTGCGGCTAGGATGGCGCAGCTTTCTGAGGGCCTTGGCCTCGATCTGACGGATGCGCTCCCGGGTGACATTGAACTCCTTGCCTACCTCCTCCAGGGTGCGGGTGCGGCCGTCCTCAATGCCGAAGCGCAGCTTCAGCACCTTCTCCTCCCGGGGGGTGAGGGTGGAGAGGACCTCCACCAGCTGCTCCTTCAGCAGGGTGAAGGAGGCGGCCTCCGCAGGCTCGCTGGCGTCCTCGTCGGGAATGAAGTCGCCCAGATGGCTGTCCTCCTCCTCGCCGATGGGGGTCTCCAGGGAGACGGGCTCCTGGGCGATCTTCAGGATCTCCCGCACCCGCTCCACAGGCATGGACATCTCCTCGGCGATCTCCTCGGGGGAGGGGTCGTGGCCCAGCTCCTGGAGCAGCTGGCGGGAGACGCGGATGACCTTGTTGATGGTCTCCACCATGTGGACCGGGATGCGGATGGTGCGGGCCTGGTCGGCGATGGCCCGGGTGATGGCCTGGCGGATCCACCAGGTGGCATAGGTGGAGAACTTATAGCCCTTGGTATAATCGAACTTCTCCACCGCCTTGATCAGGCCCAGGTTGCCCTCCTGGATCAGGTCCAAAAACTGCATTCCGCGGCCCACATAGCGCTTTGCGATGGACACCACCAGACGCAGGTTGGCCTCGGCCAGGCGCTGCTTGGCCCGCTCGCCCTTCTTGATGGCACGGTTGAGCTCGGTCCGGACCTCATCGGGGATCTCCTCGCCGGCGGCCTCCAGCTCCTCCAGCTGGGACTTGGCGGCGTTGCCCGCATCCATGGCCTGAGCCAGCTCGATCTCCTCATCAGAGGACAGCAGGTTGACCTTACCGATCTCCTTCAGGTACATCCGAACCGGATCGTCGGTGCCGAAGGCGTCCACCATGGAGTTGGGATCCACCATCTCCTCCTCGTTGATCTCCTCCATGGCCTCCAGAGGGGGATCCGCGTCGTCGGGGAGGTCGGGGATATAGTCCTCGCCTACAGTGTCGATGCCCAGATTCTCCAGTGTGTCATAGATCTTGTCCATCTGATCGGACTCCAGATCCATATCCTCCAGCACGTCCATCAGCTCGGTGGAGGAGAGGTTGCCCTTCTTCTTGCCCCGCTCAATCAGCTCTCCCAGCTTTTCCGCGCCGGGGACGCCCTCTACCACCTTCATGATCTCCACCTTGCCGGCTTCCATACGGGCCTGCATCTCCGGGGTGGGGGCCTTGCTTCCGTTGGACTTTTTCTCCAGGATCATGGTCACACCGTTGTGCTGGGTCTCGATCAGGGCGGAATTTTCTTTCTTTTTGGTACTCATGGTTTCTCCTCCATATATGCTTTCTTTTCCAAATTGCTTCGTTGTGCGGCCAGGAGAAGGTCATTCCCGCTGGCGCCGCTCCGCTTGATGGCTTCCGCGCGGATCACGGCTATGTAATCAGCCAGGGATTGGCGGCTGTTGGCCATGGATTCCGGGGAACTGGCCACCTGGGTCAGGTGGTCCATTTCCTCGCCGGTGAGCTCGCCTGCCAGCAGGGACAGCTGGGTGGACAGGCCATCCTCCGCCCGCCGGAGCAGCAGGGCGTATGCCTTGCCCAGCAGGGGGGAGGAGAACTCCTCCGGCCTCAGCTGGGTCAGCTCCCGGTGGAGGGAGGGGTCCAGCAGCAGCAGACGGAGCACGCCCTCCTCCGCCCGGGCGGAGCGGATGTTTTCATACCGCAGGCCCCGGGACTTGGGCTGGAGCTGGATGGCCGGAGTGAGGTCCCGGCGCTCCTGCTGCTTTTGTTCCTTTCTCAGGCGGCGCTGGAAGGCCTTCTTGACCTCCTGGGCCACCGCCTCCGGCGAGACCCCCGCCGTCTCGGCGGCATGACGGCCATAGATCTCCCGCTCCACCGCGCTGGGCAGGGAGGAGAGGAGCTGGGCGGCCTCCTGGAGAAAGCCCACCTTTTGGCTGTCGTCGCTCAGGTCGTATTTTTTTCGGATCTGCTCCAGGCGGTAGTCCACCTGGTTTTCACTCTGGTCCAGCAGACGGAGAAAGGCGTCCCGTCCAAACTGCTTGATGAACTCATCCGGGTCCTTGGCCCCCGTCACCCGCAGGACGCGCACCTTCATCCCGGCCCGCTCCAGCAGGGGGATGGCCCGCTGGGTTGCCGAGACGCCGGCTCCGTCCCCGTCGTAGGCAATGATGGCCTCGGGGAAGTAGCGGGAGAGCAGCTGGGCGTGCTCCGGGGTCAGGGCGGTGCCCAGGGAGGCCACCGCGCTGTCAAAGCCCGCCTGATGGAGGGAGATGGTATCCATATATCCCTCGGTCAGGATGACCCGGCCCGCCTTGGACTTTTTGGCGATGTTCAGGGCGAACACGTTGCGGCTCTTGTTGTACACGGGGGTGTCCGGGGAGTTGAGGTACTTGGGGGTGGAGTCGTCCATCACCCGGCCGCCGAAGCCGATGACCTCGCCCCGGATGTCGATGATGGGGAACATGACCCGGTTCCGAAACCGGTCATAGATCCGGCCGTCCTGATTGCTCACCGCAAGACCGGCGTCCAGCAGGTCCCGCTTGTCATAGCCCTGCTGCCCCAGTTCCTGGATCAGGGCGTCCCAGCGGTTGGGGGCAAAGCCCAGGCCGAAGCTGGTGAGGGTCCGGCGGGACAGGCCGCGCCGCTGCAGATAGGCCAGCCCATCCGCCCCCTCCGGGGCATACAGCCACCGGTGAAAGGTGCGGGCGGCCTGTTTGTTGATGGTCAGCAGCTTCTCCCGGCGCTCTTTGGCCCCGGCGGAGGAGCCGCTGTCCGGCACCTCCAACCCGGCCCGCTTGGCCAGAAGGGCCACCGCGTCCCGAAAGGGGAGATTGTCCAGCTCCATCACAAAGTTGATGGCGCCGCCCCCCTTGCCGCAGCCGAAGCATTTATAGATCTGCTTGTCGGCCGACACGGAGAAGGAGGGGGTCTTTTCGCTGTGAAAGGGGCACAGGCCCCAGTAATTTCGGCCCTTTTTTGTCAGGCGGACCGATTCCGAGACCAGGTCCACGATGTCAATGCGGGCGATCAGCTCGTCCAAAAAACGGTCCGGAATGGCCAAAAGACTTCCTCCTTTCAAATCAGAATCACGGGGGCAGGCCCCGTGGGAGCCCTGAGGATTTTAAATGCTCGGGCGAAATCAATTCGCCCTGCGCAAAGGTTTTGCCAAAGGCAAAACCTTGTACGCGCTGCGCGCGCCCCATCCATACGGATGGGTCCCCATCGCCGGCTCCTATTTGACAGACCACGCGGTAGGGATAAACAGCCTGCTGAACTGCTCGATGGCAAAGGGATCTGTCATGCCGGCGATGTAGTCGCAGACCGCACGGTCTACGCCCTCCTCCAGGCGGATCTCCTGAAAGTCGGCGGGGAGGGCGTCCGGGTCGCGGCGGTAGTGGTCGAACAGGCGGCGGAGCATCTCCTGCGCCTTGCCCTCCTCCCCCTTGGCCATGGGGTTGGTATAGACGTTTTCAAACATAAACTCCCGCAGGAGGGACATGGCCTCGCCAGCCTCCTCGGACTGCTGGATGGAGTCCTGATCCCGGCTGGCCAGAATCACATCCACCACCAGGGCGTTGATCCGCTCCCCGTGGGTGAAGCCCAGGACGCCGGAGACTTCCAGGGGAATGTCCATGGGGTAGATGACGCCCCCACGGAGGGCATCCTCAATGTCGTGGTTGATATAGGCGATCTGGTCGGCCAGGCGGACCACCTGCCCCTCCAGGGTGGCAGCCTGCTGCCCCCTGGTGTGGCAGACGATGCCGTTGCGCACCTCCCAGGTCAGGTTCAGCCCCGCCCCGTCCTTCTCCAGGCGGTCCACCACCCGAAGGGACTGCTGGTAGTGGGCGAAGCCGCCGGGCATCAGCTCGTTGAGCAGGCGCTCTCCGGCGTGGCCGAAGGGGGTGTGGCCCAGGTCGTGGCCCAGGGCGATGGCCTCCGTCAGGTCCTCGTTCAATGCGAGGGCCCGGGCGATGGTGCGGGCGATGCGGCTGACCTCCAGGGTGTGGGTCATGCGGGTGCGGTAGTGGTCCCCCAATGGCTGGAGAAAGACCTGGGTCTTGTGCTTGAGGCGGCGGAACGCCTTACTGTACACGATGCGGTCTGTGTCCCGCTGAAAGCAGGTGCGGATCCCGCACTCCGTCTCTGGACGGGCCCGGCCTCTGGTCTGTGCGGCCCGGCAGGCGCGGGGGGAGAGGGTCACTGCCTCCAGCTGCTCCTGCTGCTGTCGAAGCTCCATGGGAAAACGCCTCCTTCCCGGATGGGTGTACGTTTCTGGTCAACTTTCCACATATACCATATACGCAAAACAAGGCGAATTTCCTTCTTCAAAAGAAAAAATTTTTTCAGGGCAGAAATTTCCGCAGCAGCGTCTCCTTCCAGGGAGCGTATGGCCGGTATCGAACGGGCAGATCGGGCCCACGGCCCTTTTTCAGGATACTTTTGGGGTGGGAGAAGGTCTCGAAGCTGGCCCGGCCGTGGTAACTGCCCATACCGCTGGCCCCCACGCCGCCAAAGGGCAGATAAGAGGTGGAGAGGTGGACCACCGTGTCATTGACACAGCCGCCGCCGAAGGGGATCCGGCCCAAAACCTCCCGCTCCACGGTCCGGCTCCTGGTAAAGAGATAGAGGGCCAGAGGGCGGGGCCTGTCCTGGACAAAGGAGACGGCCTCCTCCAGCGTATCAAAGGGCAGCAAAGGGAGGATCGGGCCAAAGATCTCCTCCTGCATCACCGGGGCGGCGGGGGAGTGGGGCAGGACCAGGGCGGGGGCCATCCGGCCGCCGCCGGTCTGACCGCCGCAGAGCACCTCACAGCCCTCCAGCAGCCCCTCCAGACGGCGGAGGTGGGCGGCGTTGACGATGCGGGGGTAGTCAGGGCATGAGAGTGGATCTTCTCCCAGCATCTCTGCCAGTTCCTTTTGGAGCAGGCGGATCAGCTCCGGGAGCACGTCCCGCTGGGCCAGCACATAGTCGGGGGCCACGCAGGTCTGGCCTGCGTTGAGCAGCTTCCCGAAGAGGATCCGCCGGGCGGTCAGGGAGAGATCCGCGTCACCGGCCACGATCACCGGGCTCTTGCCGCCAAGCTCCAGGGTCACCGGGGTGAGACGGGCGGCGGCCCGCTCCATGACGACGCGGCCCACAGAGGGACTTCCGGTGAAAAAGATATAGTCGAAGGGCAGGTCCAGCAGGGCCTGATTTTCCGCGCGGCCACCCTCCACCACGGCGGCCAGCTCCGGGGGCAGGGATTGAGCAACCAGCTCCGCCAGAGCACGGGAGCAGGCGGGGGCATAGGCCGACGGCTTGAGCACCGCGCAGTTTCCGGCGGACAAGGCGCCGATCAGAGGCATCAGGGACAGCTGGATCGGGTAGTTCCATGGGGACAGGATGAGCACCGAGCCGTAGGGCTCCGGGCGGACCGTGCTCCGGGCCGGAAAGTGGGCCAGCGGGGTGGGGACACGCCGGGGGCGGGTCCAGCGGCCCAGATGCTTTAGATGGAACCGCAGCTCCTCCCGCACCAGGCCGAGCTCCGTCATATAGCCCTCGAAGGACGGCTTGCCCAGGTCCGCCTCCAGGGCGGCGAGCAGAGCGCCCTCCTGGTCTGTCAGTCCCTGGAGCAGACTCTCCAGGGCGCGCCGGCGGGCGGGGAGTGGCAAGGTAGCGCCGGAGCGGAAATAGGCCCTCTGGCGGGCGGTGACATCGGACAGATCCAAAAATACTTCCTCCTTGTCCCCGGTCACTGGATGGCCCGGTCCCTCAGCCAGCTGGGGAGGGCCCTGGCCTTGATGCTGGATACGATGCCCATGGCGGCGTACAGTGTGAGGATGGACGAGCCGCCGTAGCTGACAAAGGGCAGGGTGAGCCCCATCACAGGAAAGACGAACAGGCACATCCCCACATTGGCGGCGATCTGGATGATGAGCATCCCGGCCATCCCAACGGCCACATAGGCGTGGAAAGGGGAACTGGCGTTCCGGGCGACCCAGAGGCAGCGGAGGATGACCAGCGCCAGCAGAAGGAGCAGGGCCAGGCAGCCGATCATGCCCAGTTCCTCGCCGCACACGGCGAAGATGAAGTCAGTATGCCGGGCGGGCAGGGTGGAGGCGTGCTCAGACTGGGTCATGTTCCCGTGGAGGTAGCCCTGGCCGAACAGCTGCCCGGAGCCCAAAGCCAGGATGGAGCGGGTCTGCTGAAAACCGATCCCCTGGGGGTCGTAGGAGTGGTCGAACAGCACCCGGAAGCGCTTGACCAGGTACAGGCTGTCCCAGGCCGCCGTGTTGGGCAGAATAAAGATCCACAGCACGGCAAAACCGATGACCAAGGCGCTGCCCGCCAGCAGGAACCAGCGCTTTTTGACTCCGGCGCCCCAGGCCATAACGGCGAAAATGAACAGATAGACCACACACATCCCCATATCGCCGCAGATTCCGGCGATCAGGGCCAGCATGAAGGCGGCGTGGCCGCCGATCTGGACCAGGGAGGGGAGGGAGCTGATGCTCTGCCCACGGTCCTGAATCTTGGTGATCTGGAGGGAAAGGAGCAGGATGAAGGGGATCTTGATGATCTCATTGGGCTGGATCTCCAGGGGAAAGCCCGGGATGTCCAGCCAGTTCAGGTTCCCTGAGTTGTGGTCGTTGCCCAGGGGGGTGAGCAGCAGGAGCAGGAAGAACACACTGCCCCCAAAGAGCCACTTCCAGTTTTTCTCCACAAACAGCTGAAAGTCCACGAAGGTGCACAGCAGGTAGACCGCGACACCCAGGAGGATGGCGACGCACTGGATGACCACCGGGCGGTTGTTCTGATTGTACCGGGTGGCGGAGAAGATCAGCGCCACACCGAAGCCGCTGGTCAGCAGGCAGAGGGACAGGAGCACCAGATCCCCCTTTTTCAAAAACTCATGGAGTGGAGAGAATAGGGTCCGCACGGCGTCCCCTCCTTTTCTTTTGAATACGGCCCTATATTTTATCACTTTTTTGTGGAAAGGTAAACCGGAACTGTGCTATAATCAGAGAGAATTCGGAAAACAAACTGTGAACACGGGGGAAAGACATGGAATATTGTTCCAATAGTGCGGAGGAGACTGAGGCCCTGGGGGCGGAATTGGCCGTCCGGCTGCGCCCCGGGGACGTGGTGGCCTATACCGGGGATCTGGGGGCGGGAAAGACCGCCTTTACCCGGGGGATCGCCCGGGGGCTTGGGATTCCGGAGGGGGTGACCAGCCCCACCTTTACCATTGTCAACGAGTATGAGGGTGGGCGGCTGCCGTTGTTCCACTTTGATCTATACCGGCTGGGCGACCCTGAGGAGCTGTTCGACATCGGCTGGGAGGACTACCTGGCCCGGGGCGGCGTGTGCGCCGTGGAGTGGAGCGAGAACGTGGCCGACGCCCTGGAGGACGAGCCCATCCGGGTGGACATCCGCCGGGGGGAGCACGACGGACAGCGCGTGATCTCTATCCGAAACGCGCCGGAGTTGTGACCGGACATAAGACCGATTTTCGGAAGATCGGGTCAAAACTGCAAGAAAAGTGTGTGATGAAACCATGAAAATACTGGCGTTGGAGTCCTCCGCCACAGCCTGCTCCGCGGCGCTGTGGGGGGAGGAGGGGCTCATTACCCAGAGCTTTCAAAACAGCGGCCTGACCCACAGCCGCACCCTGCTGCCCATGGTCCGGGACCTGCTGAACAACTGCGGGACCGGGCTGGAGCAGGTGGACGTGATCGCGGTGGCGGTGGGACCGGGCTCCTTTACCGGGCTGCGCATCGGCGTGTCCACCGCCAAGGGCCTGGCCTGGGCGGAGGACAAGGACTGCGCCCCCTGCTCCACCCTGGAGTCCATGGCCTGGCCCCTGGCATTTTTCCGGGACGCAGTCATCGTCTGCGCCATGGACGCCCGGCGGAAGCAGGTCTATAACGCCCTGTTTCAGGCCGACGGGGAGCGCCTGATCCGCCTGGCCCCCGACCGGGCCATCTCCCTGGAGGAGCTGGGGGAGGAACTGAAAAAAATCAAAAAGCGGAAAATAGTCGTTGGAGATGGGGCAAAGCTGTGTTATAATGCACTTCGAGAACAGGACAGCCAGATGGAGCTGGCTCCCGAGCCCCTGCGGATGCAGAGTGCCCAGGGGGTGGCCCGGGCGGCCCTGGAACAGATCCGTGCCGGCAGGCTGGTGAAGGGCAGGGAGTTGGTCCCGGTCTATCACCGGCTGTCCCAGGCGGAGCGCGAACGGCTGGAACGGGAGCGGCAGAGCCGCGACAACCAAAACAAATAAAGGGGTTTATTGTGATGTTCGAAAACGACAACAAAGTACACATTTTGGACCATCCTCTGCTTCAGCACAAGCTGAGCATCCTTCGGGATGAGCGGACCGGTGTGAAGGAGTTCCGGGAGATCGTCTCTGAGATCGCCGCCCTGGAGTGCTATGAGGCTACCCGGGATCTGCCCACCGAGGAGGTGGAGATCAAGACTCCTGTGGCTACCGGCACTTTCCAGGTGCTGGCCGGGAAGAAGCTGGCCATTGTTCCCATCCTCCGGGCCGGCCTGGGCATGGTGGATGGGATCCTGGACCTGATCCCCTCTGCCAAGGTGGGGCATATCGGCTTGTACCGGGATCCTGAGACCCATCAGCCCGTGGAGTACTACTGCAAGATGCCCTCTGATATTTCCGAGCGGGATGTGATCGTGCTGGATCCCATGCTGGCCACCGGCGGGTCCGCCTCTGCGGCCATCACCTTCATCAAGGGCTACGGCTGCAAGCACATCAAGCTGATGAATGTCTTGGCCGCCCCCGAGGGGATCCAGGTGATTCGCCGCGACCACCCCGACGTGGACATCTATGTGGCCGGCGTGGACGAAAAGCTCAACGAGCACGCCTATATCGTCCCCGGCCTGGGCGACGCCGGCGACCGCATCTTCGGCACCAAGTAACAGCTGACCAAAATAGACACCAGACATCCCCGGCGATTTGAAATCGCCGGGGATCCGTCTTTTCTGTCCCAGGCACCCACGCGCCCCTCCGTGCATAGAAAAAGAGAAAGGAGGGGAGCGGATATGGAACATCTGCTGCGATATGACCGGCCGGCGGCGGTGGCCTATGCCCACCGCTGGGCCTATGGCCGGAATCCCCGGTACTACGACTATGAGCGGGTGGGGGGAGACTGCACCAGCTTTGCCTCCCAATGTCTGTACGCCGGGGCGGGGATCATGAACCTCACGCGGGACCTGGGCTGGTACTATCTGGACGGCAACCACAAGGCCCCAGCCTGGACGGGCGTGCCCTACTTCTACCGATTTCTGACCCGGAGCGCGCCCAGCCGGGGCCCGGTGGGGGTCCCGGCTCCGCCGGAGCTGCTGCTTCCGGGGGACTTTGTCCAGCTTCGGTTTGATGCACCTGAGTTTGGACATACTCCTGTGGTGGTGGAGGTGGGCAGTCCGCCCGCTCTGGACAGGATCCTGGTGGCGGCCCACAGCCAGGACGCGGACCTCCGCCCTCTAAGTACCTACTCCTTCCGGGAGATCCGGGGGATCCATATTCTGGGCGTGCGCTCTTGAACTCATATCTGTCCTTGTGCAGAGGACACAGCGATGAAGAAATGTTGTCCTTAGCTGTACATTTTTGAATCACAGCATAAAATTTGAAGTTTTTATGAACAAAACAAGCATAAAGAAACTGTTAAAAATATAGAAAATTTAGGGTGAAGAGCGTTTTTTGATGAATTTACTTGGCATCTTTCCGGTTTCGTGCTATGCTTGCAGAACCTTCACAGGAAGGAACTGGTTATCTAAAACGAGAGGAAGTAAGCAGCATGGGAAAAAAGAAAAAACTGGGCCTTGTGCCCAAACTGATCATTGGCATCATATTGGGCATCCTGATCGGATCCTTCTGCCCTGAAATCGTCTGCCGGATCGTGGTGACCGCCTCCGGCCTGTTCAGCACGTTCCTGAAATTCGTGATCCCCATGATGATCCTGGCGTATGTCACCATGGGAATCGCAGACTTGTCCCAGGGGGCCGGAAAGCTGCTGGCCATCACGGCGGGGCTGTCCTACGGCTCCACCCTGATCGCCGGCTCCTGTGCGTTCCTGGTGGCGATCACTCTGTTCCCCAGCTTCATGGACGCCTCCGCCTTGGAGCAGATCGCCGCCACCGCGGGCAACTCCGTGGCCTCCCTGTTCAGCATCTCCGTGACTCCCATCCTGGACACCCTGGCCGCCGTGCTGCTGGCCTTCATCCTGGGTCTGTCCCTGTCCGCCATGAAGGGGAAGGAGATCGGCGACACCCTGTACAACGCTATCAAGGACTTCTCCACCATCATCGACAAGGTGCTCCATGTGGCCATCGTCCCCTTGCTGCCCCTGTACATCTGCGGAACCTTTGTGGACATGACCCACTCCGGCAAGACTTTCGTGATTCTGGGCATCCTATGGAAGGTGTTCCTGGTGGTCATCGCCATGCACCTGCTGTACTTGGTGTTCGCTTTTGTGGTGGCCGGAGGCATCAGCCACAAGAATCCGGTCACCCTGCTGAAAAACCAGATCCCCGGCTATACCACCGCCCTGGGCACCCAGTCCTCCGCCGCCACCATCCCGGTGAACCTCCAGTGCGCCGAGGCGGACGGTATCTCCCAGGAGATCCGCAACTTCGTGGTGCCCCTGTGTGCCAACATCCACATGGCCGGCTCCATGATCACCATCACCTCCTGTGCCACTGCGGTGTGTTTGATGAACGATCTGCCCATCAGCCTGGCTACGGTGGTCCCCTTCATTGCCACCCTGGGTATCGCGATGGTGGCTTCTCCCGGTGCGCCGGGCGGCTCTATTATGACCGCGCTTCCCTTCCTGTACATGGTGTTCGGACCTGAGGCCGGCGATGTGAACGGCCCCATCTGTGCCATCATGGTGGCCCTGTACATCACACAGGACTCTTTCGGCACCGCCTGCAACGTCTCCGGCGACAACGCCATCGGCGTCATTGTGGACACCATCAACCGTAAGCTGTCCAAGGCATAATTATACCCTGCCCTGAGGAGGCTTCTATGAACGTATTTGACATCATTGGGCCGGTGATGATCGGTCCATCCAGCTCCCACACCGCCGGCGCGGTCCGCCTGGGCCGGGTGGCGTGGAAGATCCTGGGGGACAAGGTGGTAAAGGCGGACATCACGCTGTCCGGTTCCTTTGCCCAGACTTACCGGGGCCACGGCACGGACAAGGCCCTCATTGCCGGCGTGATGGGGATGGACTCGGATGACGAGCGGATCCGCCATTCCCTCCAGCTGGCGAAGGAGGGCGGCATGGAGTTTGCTTTCCATGAGACTGAGATCCCGGGCGCCCACCCCAACACCGCGCGGGTCACGGTGACCGGAGCCCAGGGGGGCACCGCCGTGATTCAGGGGGCCTCCATCGGAGGCGGTAACATCCTGATCACGGAGATCAACGGGATGGCAGTCTCCTTCACGGGGCAGTACAACACCCTGTTGGTGCTCCACTATGACAAGCCGGGCACCATTGCGGCGGTGACCAACTTCATGGCCTATTCCGAGGTCAACATCGGAAATTTCCGCCTCTCCCGCCCCAAAAAGGGGGGCGAGGCCGTTATGACCATCGAGGTGGACGGCGACGTGTCCGACGCACTGATCAGCAGTTTAAGGATCCTGCCCAATATCATCAACGTGGTGTTGATCCGGGCGATTTGAGGAGGGTGGCACAATGCTGGAATATTCTTCGATCGCGGAGCTCTGCCGGGCGGCGGAGCAGGCCGGGAGCACCATCTCCCAGACCGCCCTGGCCGATCAGGCGGAGCAGATGGAGCAGCCGGCCGACGTTTTGTATCAGCGCATGGCGGACAGTCTGGGTGTGATGCGCGACGCGGTCCGGGCGGGGATGGACCCGGAGCTGCGGTCCACCTCCGGCCTCACCGGCGGAGACGCGGCCAAAATGGCCCGCTACGCGGAGCGGGGCGGGATCACCGGGACATTTCTCAACCGGGCGGTGGCCCGGGCCATCGCGGTTTCAGAGTACAACGCCGCCATGGGCAAGGTGGTGGCCGCCCCCACAGCGGGGTCCTGCGGCATCCTGCCTGGGACCATTGTCTCCATGCTGGAGGAGGGCCTGTGTGACGAGCGGGCCGCGGTCATGGCCCTGTTCACCGCCGGGGCCATCGGCATGGTGATCGCTCAGCAGGCCTCCATCGCCGGGGCCCAGGGAGGATGTCAGGCGGAGTGCGGCTCCGCCTCCGCTATGGCCGCCGCGGCCCTGGTGGAGCTGTGCGGCGGAACGCCGGCACAGTCCGCCCACGCCTGTGCCATGGCCATCAAGAACCAGCTGGGGCTGGTGTGCGACCCGGTGGCCGGCCTGGTGGAGATCCCCTGTATCAAGCGCAACGTCTCCGGCATTGCCATCGCCTTCACTGCGGCGGAGATGGCCCTGGCGGGGATCGAGAGTAAGATCCCCACGGACGAGTGCATCCAGGCCATGCGGGCGGTGGGCGACTCCATGCCCTGCGCCCTGAAGGAGACGGCCCAAGGGGGACTTGCCATGACGCCAACCGGAATAGAGCTGAAGCGAAAGGTGTTCGGTCCCACTGATTGAGCAGGTGTAAAACAGCGCCTTCTTTTGTGAACAGTCCGGAGAATACTTCTTGGGGCGGCCCGGGTCCAAGGGCAGAAAATCAAATCCAGAATTGCTCCCATAAAATCCGGACAAAAGTCAAGAATAAATTGCAAAAAGTTATAAAAAATATTTGACAGGAGAAAACCGGGGCGGGCGCAGGGGCGCAAACGCTCCGGTTTTGCCTGCCTCCCTTTACAAAATGGCGCAGAAACTCCGCCGGGGCCTTTGGGAGGCTCCGGCCCGCTCGATGGTGTGCAATTCAGGCGGCCACATACTCCCGGAATAGGTCGCTTGCAGTTTTCCAGCCCAGGACCCGGCGCGGGTAGTTGTTCATCCACCTGGCCGCCTCCGCCACCTCCGCCGGTGTTACGTCGTCAAAGTTGGTCCCCTTTGGGAACCAGCGGCGCAAGATCCGGTTCATGTTCTCGTTGCTACCTCTTTCATGCGGGGAATACGGGTGGCAGTAATAAACCTTTGTGCGCGGGCTTTTCAGACGGTAGGACTTTTCTATGCCCTCGCAGTCCATAAACTCGCACCCATTGTCCACGGTAATGGAGCGGAAGATCCGGCGGAAGTCCTTTCCCATTTTTCGCTCCAGGCGGTTCAATGCCCGGACAACACTTTGGGCGGTGTGGTCCGGCACCCGGATCACAATTCCCATCCGCGTCAGGCGTTCGGTCAGGACCAGCAGGGCGGCGCTGGATCCCACCGGCCCCATGACGCTATCCATTTCCCAATGGCCAAACGTCTGCCGGCGCCGTACCTCCGGCGGGCGGTTCTCTATCGTTTCGCCCTTGGGCTGGTTTGCCCAGTCATAACTCTGGCGTTCTGGCCGGCGTTCCCCTTTGTAAAGCAGGTGATCGGCAGACAGTTCCAGGAACACGTCGCCCCGGTAGATGTAGGAATATAACGTGGTTTCGCATATTTGCGTATCGAACTGCAGGCCCTCGGCTTTGATATAGGCCAGGGCGGCGCCAGGACTGAAATGCTCCTCGATGATCTTTTGCTCCAGGAAGTTGGCCAGGGCAAAGTCCTTTCCCAGCTTAATGTCCGGCCCTTTGGCCCGGAGGTGTTCCTGGTATTTCTGCTCCGCCACGTCCGCGCAGTATTCCTCTTTGAACACATAACCCTCATGTTGCTGGACGCACAGGCCCCGCTTGATCTCATAATAGATCGTTCTTTCACAGCAACCGATCATGGCGGCGATCTCTTTCGGCTTAGCCCCGGTACGCAGCGCCCCCTCGATTTTCAAACGGTCCGCCGCCTGCAGGTGTTTATATCCCTTATGGTTCATAGGTCCCCCTTTCCTGGGGACGCAAAAGGACGGCGTGGTGTCATTCCCACGCCGTCCTATTCTCTCCCCAGTAGCCACAACACGGGGACCTCCAGCACCTCCGCGATCACCACCGCCTCAAAGTCGGCCACAAATCTGGACCCGCTTTCCATGCGGCTGATCGTGTCCCGCTCCACCATGACGCCCCGCAGTTGCAGCAGCTTGCAAAGGTCGCTTTGTGAAAGCCTGCGCTTTTGGCGGGCCTCCCGGATCCGGTCCCCGCATATATTCCTTTTTCCGTGGTATTCGTAAAACTTCATTGGTTCCCCTCCTGGGTGTGGGAATAGCCAGTATTTTTCTTGATATTAACACGGCCTCGGCGTCAAACCCGTGTTAATATTCAGCACCATAAAATATTGGCCACCCGGAGGGGGATTTATTCGTGTTGTCAAAAATGCCCCGGCGCCGTATGACACCGGGGCCTCCTTTATTCTCCCAGGATTTGCTCCGCCAGCGTGTCCATGGCTTTTTCCATGAACTCGTTTAGACTATACCCGGCAGCCTCCGCCGCCGCCCTGTATCTGTCCTTTTTGCCCTTTCTGACGAAAGGGGAAAGTCTGTCGTAATTCGCGGCGTTGTACTTGTTTTTTGCCTTTGTCGCCGCCGTGCCCGTTTTCTTTTCCATGGGATCGCCTCCTTTGGCTATATTATAACCGTGTCTCTGTACTTGTGCAAGTATATATATTGCACAATCTTACACAAGTATATTTGTTCATTATTCCGTCTTGAAAATATACTCACACAAGTATATAATGATAATCAGAAAGGGGGTGGTTGATATGGCAAAGCAAAAGAAAAAGCGCCGACGGCATAAACCGACGGCGCAGGCCAGATACCAGGTTGCAGCTGATATTCTGGCGGGCACAATATCCGGCCTCATAGTCCTGGCAATCCAAAAATTGCTTGACTGGTAAAGGCCAGGGGTGCGGGGCCTGAACCCCGCACCCCAAATATAAAACAAATCGCATGGTTTTGTCAATAGGAGGGCATACAATGAAGTTTCTAATTTCACTCGCTGTTTTCGTGGCGCTGTTCGTCCCGCTCCGGCGGCTGTTTCGGAAAATCTTTTGCAGGGGAGGAAAATAAAATGCTGGTCAAGATCAACGGAAAGTATGGCGCCAGGGTCGGCAATATCCAGGTGTTTACCATGGAACGGGCGGTGGAGGTGTTCCAAATGTTCGCGGCCCGGTGCTATGAAAATCTCACAATGGAAAGCAGTTGCGTCCTCTCCGACGTTTCGGACGATATGCACCGCCTGGGGTTCAGCTGGGCGGAGATCGAGGGCATGGAACTGGCGGCAATCCTGCAGTAATAAACCCCCGGCGCCAGGACGGTGCCGGGGGTCCTCTTTATTTATTCCAGTTTGTGATCTGCTCCAGGGCCTCCCGGAGTTTATCAAATCCGAACATAGCCGCGTAACACACGAATACGCCCAGGGCCACGGCCCCGGCCACCATGTACCAGGTGACGGCCCAGCCCATGATCTGGCACACGGCGAAAAACGCCAGCAGGGTCACCACCATGGCCACGATAAAGGCCAGGACGTTGGTGGGGATCTTCTCCCAGGTCAATTTTTTAAGCACCTGCACAATGATGTTGGTGGCCACGGTCAGGATCAGGGCTGCCAGCAGGATGGCAGAGATCGCCATGGGGATATACTGCATAATGGTTTCCATGTCTTTGTCCTCCTATGATTTTATTTTACAGCCCCACCCAGGGCGCACAGGAGCGTCCCCAGGCTGGGGAATGTGCCGTAATTGGCCAGCCAGTAGTCCGGCGTATTGATCACGCCAGCGGCCACCAGGGCGGCCACTCCCTCCTCCGGTGTGGCCGTCCGTGCCCCGGCTTTGGTGATCTTCTCCGCCGCCTTAGTCAGCAGAATGTCCAGGTATTTGACCTTGCCGGAGGCTGCGGCCTGCGCCCAGTAGTCCGGGGAGTTGATCGCGCCCAGGCGGGCCAGCTTGGCCGTGGCGGCTGCCGCCGCCGTCAAATAGATAACCTGCCCCACATGGATCAGGTTGGGGTTTTTGATCCCGTTGATCTCCGCCAGGGCCTCCACCGTGGCGCCGTATTTCTTGGCAATCTTGCCCAGGGTGTCACCGGCCACGACGGTGTGGGAGGTGACGGCCTGGGGCGTTGCCTGGGGTGCTGCCGGGGCCTCCGCCGCGCTGATCTTCTTTGCAATCGCGGCAAAGTCAGGGCAGATAAACCCACGAATATATTTCCCGTTCACGGCCATGGTGCGCTTGCCCACCTTGCCGCCGGACATATTGCCCTCGGTGACGGTGAACTTTCCGCCGCCGGTGGCGGTGACAATACCGATATGGTCCCCGGCTCCGGTGCAGTCCCCCACACCATTGTCGTCCCAGTCGTACACGCAGGCGTCCCCGATCTTGGGGGTGTGGGCGTCGTCCTCCACCCAAATGCCCAGGCCCTTGGCCACCAGGGTGTATTTTTCCACCCCGCACTCGGTCCCGGTGTACTCTGCGATCCCGGCCTTGATGTATGCCGCGCTGGCGGTGGTGGCGCAATAGGCGTCCGTCACTTTCACGGTGTAACCCCTGGCCAGCGGGCGGTGGGTGTTGTAAATCTCCAGGATCTCCAAGTGCTTGGCGCTGCCTTTGGTGGCGCCCACCCATGCGTTGATAATGTTGGCAACTTTCTGCCGCAGTTCGTTTTCTGTCATTGGTATAACCTCCGATCACACGCCAACGTCCGGCGGTTCTTCTCGCTCCACGGGCGCCTCCGGGGCGCCCTGGGCGCTCCCGCTCGGTGCGCCGGCCTTTTCCTTGCTGGTCTTGATCCAGCCCATCACGCCGTTTTCCAGGCCGCAGACGCCAAACACACAGGCCGTCAGGGTGGTGGGTTCCGCGCCGGTGTGCCAAAATACCGCCAGATCGGCCACGGTGTAGGCGATCAGCACCACGGCCTCCAGGATCAGCACCTTGTCCATGACGCCCATTTTCCCCTTTTCCCCGCGCAGTTGGCGGCGCAGGTCCCGGACCTTATGCCGGAGGTGGCGCAGGGCAGCGCGGGCCAGGAGAACCCCCAGCGCCGCGCCGATGGCCCAGGCCACGACGGCCACAATAATGGTTTTCATCATGCCGCCACCGTCAGCAGGTAAATGATCCCTGCGCCCAGGGCCGTGACAAGCGCCCCCACAATGCCGTAAATGATCTTTTCCACCATGCCGTCCCACCGCTTCGCTGGTTTCTGCTCGATGGTTTCCACCTTGGCGTCCAGCTTGGCCACGTCGGCCTTGATCTCCGCCATGGCGGTGGTCTGGTGCTTTTGCTCGGTGGCCATGACCTCCACGGCGGTGGCCAGCCTGTTCACAGCGTCGATCTGCCCGGCCAGTTCATTGATCCGGTGGGTGTTGGATTTGCTCCGGGCGTCCACCTCGGTCAGCTTCACGGCCATTTCTTCCTGGTTCACGGGTCCACCTCCTCGCCGTCCACGTCCACCATGTCCACGGTCATGCCTGCCATGGGGTGGTCGCAGTCCTGCAAATATTCGATCTTTCCGGCCCGGACGAAAAAGTGTTCCCGCCCGTGGATATTGTCAGGGCGCAGCAGCATGGAGGGGGAGAACGTGGGCCGTTCCATATCTCCGTTGAATGTCCACACGCATGGGGAAAACTCCGGGTTGGTATAGAAAAGCAGTAACGCCCCGGTGGCTGGGGATCTCACCAGATAGCCCACGGTTTTCCCGTCCCGCTCCACAATTCCCAGCTTGTTCACGGTGTCACCTCCCCAATGGCGTCCGCGTAGTCCTTGCGGACCGCCGCGATCTCCTCCTCATGGCGGAGGGCGCCCAGCTGGGCCAACTCCATGGCCTGGGCCTGTATAATCACATTCATGCGGTCAATGATCCCGCACAGGTCCGCGATCACCTTTGTGCTGTTCATTTCCGCGCCCCTTTCTTTGCTCCCACCAGATCGGCAATATGCCGCAGATCCTCCACCGGGGCCTCGAAAAACGCATGGCCCCACAGCCAAAAGTCCGGGCTGTCCTGCCGGCGGTATTTCTCGCACCGGGGATCCTCCCACACTTTATTCCAACGGGTTTGGTGGTCCTTATCCCGCGTAGACAGGCGGGCAATAATGGAGGCGGTCAGCTGGCCGCGCTCCATGCCGTTGCCGTCGTCGTTCCGGGCAAAATAGTCATGGGCATTTTGGGAGGTGACCGCGCACAATGGGCGGCCATTATGTACCAGAAACCCGTCCACAGCGTCCACAGGCGTACCATACCGGAGGTTTACGGGGCCGTTGATACTCACAAACCGCGCTCTTTTTCTTACGATGTAGGCAGCGCCCACGGCTTACACCTCCGTCCACCCGTACACGCCAGGCTCCCACACGTTGCTGTCCACGGTGCTGGTCCAATGCTTGCCATTGTGCGACACCTTGGCGTCCTTGCTGTATGCGTCATGTGCGCCAACCGGCTGGGACCATTCCGGCCATTCCTCCGCCGGATCGGAAACCGGTGTCCAAAGGCTTGCAGCCGTGTCCGGCGTCCAGTCCGCTTGTGACGTATGGGCCTGAACGCATTTATACAGCTTCCCGTCCGTATATCTGCGGATCTGGCCCACGGTATAGGCCACCGGCACCGCCCACGGCGCGAAAAGGTCCGCGTGTTCCGCCGCCGTTGTGGCGTCCACGCTTCCGGCCTCCGCCATTGTGACGAACACGATCCCCGTAGCGTCTGCCGCCTTGGCGATCTCCGCTCCCGCGTCCGTTTCTTCCAGCATGACCGTGATTTCTGCCCCCGCCATGTCAGGGCGTCCCAGGAGGTGGTAAACGGTGCCGTTGTGCGCGATCCCCGTGGCCTCCGCCTCCGGGCACAGCACGAAACAGCCGTTTTCCGCCTGCTTGATGTAGTTGGGGGCCTCGGTCATGGCCACGGTCGCCCCGTCTTTTGTGATCTTGAACATGGTTTACACCTCCGTTTTGAAAATCGCATAAAATAGCCGCCGCAGTTTCAGCACCCTGCCGTGATCGTTGAAGTTCTCATAGTAGGAAATCGGTGTTTGCAGCCATTGGGCCACCTGCTCCACCGTCATTTCACCGCTGGCCACACGCGCCTGGAAAAGCCGCAGTTTCCGCCGTGCCCGCTTCATGCCGTCCCGGCAGCCGTGGATCTTCACGGCGCCGGTGTCCGTCACCTGAAACTTTGCTTTGCAGAACCGGAACGGTCTGGAGAACGGAACCACTTTTGACTTTCCGGCGTTGACCTGCAGGCCCATGGCCTCCGCGTGGCCGATCACGTCCGCCGCGGTCACCTCCGCCGCCTGCTTCGACGGCAGAATGGTGTAATAGTCGTCCATGTAATGGGCAGCGCCATGGATCGAAAGCTGGGCTTTGATCCGGTTGTCCAGGGAGGACGGCAGCGCCACCATTTCCTGCTGGCTTGGCTCCACGCCCAGCGGCATACCCACGCCGCCCGGCACAGCTGCCACCACCAGATCGGCCAACTGCCGCAGGTCCGGGTTTAGGATCATGCCCCGGTGCCGCTCATACAGCAGCGCGTGGGGCGCGTCCGGGAAAAAGTGGTGAAAATCCATCAGGAACAGGGCACCCTCCAGGCCATGCTTGCGGTAATGGTCCCGCAGGTGCTTGGCCAGGCGTCTGTAATGGAAATGCAGGCCGCCGCCTTTCTGGCTGGCTTTGTTGTCGTAGATCATACTGGGCACATACAGCGGCACCAGCACCTTTTTGGTCAGAACCTTATAAACCTGCCGATCCTCAATGTGCGGCGCGTCTATTGGTCGAACCTTGCCCCGTTCTTTCAGGGTGAAATGGGCGGTTTTGCCTGGCTTCCATGTTCCATTCAGGATCTTGCGCCGGCGCTTGGCGGTACCGGAAAACAGGTGCATTTCAAACCGCTGTGTGCTGGCTTTCCACCTCACACCGTTGCAGCATTTCCGGCCATAGAAAAACATGGCGCGGTAACTGAAAACTTCCTCAATCGGCCCCAGGGCGTCGCTGTGGGCCTTTCGCTTTGCCTGCCGCCTTGTCTGGCGGCGTCTGTAACGCGCCTCGCGGCGCTGTTCGCTTGTCATAGAAAAGTATTCGCCCTCCGTACAGTTGTGGTGTTGGTGTGCGTCTAAACTGCTTCGATCCAGCGCATGAAACGGGGTTAGCACAATACCCCCGCCATGCAAGCAGCGTCCGCGCGGGATCATCAGCGGGCAGTTTCAGGCTTTCGCCAGGGAAGTATCTTTCCTTTTACATGGGTCCGGTTCACGTTCGTTACTGCATTTGACCCAGTTATGCAAAATCAGGGGGCCAGCGCCCAGGAATTGTTGGCGTTGTTATTGTTGGCGCTGCCGTCGGTGTTGACAAGGCAGAAATTGTTGCTGTTGCTCGAATTGACGGAACGGCACCACACATTGGCCGCCGTCAGAGGGGAAAGCCGCCCTGCCTCCCGGCGCGTTTTCAAAGATACACCCATAAAAATGACTTATTTCCGCTTCCTGTCGCTCTCCAGGATATTCCGCAGCAGGGTGTCCTCCCGGTCTATCAGTTCGCCCAGGCTCTGCGCCATGCGGTCCAGCTTGTCCATGGCCTCCTTGGGTGGGACCGTTTTACCGCTGGGTGCCGTAAAGCACCCTTGCGGGTTCTGGTACATAACCAGATAGGCGTGGGTCAGGCGCACGTCCAGCGCAGAGAGGGAGGCCAGCGCCTCCAGCAAATGCGCCTTGCGCTGGGCTTTGCGCTGTTCGTCCGACGGGTATATTTTGTTGGCCTTTTCGGTGTGGTCCATGACCTCACCGGCCAGCTGCGCGGTGCCCTCTGCAATCAGCCGGGAATAACGGGCGGAAAGCCGCGTCAAAAAGCCCACCGTTTCCACATAAATCTGGTTTGCGGTGTTCACATACTCCGCTTTGCTCACGGTCCGCTTTTCTTTCAGAACTGACATTCTTTCACCTCACGGGTTTTCTTTCTCTGTCCGGGTTTCCCGCCCACTTCCGTGGGCGGGATTTTGCCGGATATGCTGCGGCGATTAGACAAAAAAGCAGGGGGCCAGCGCCCAGGAATTGCCGGCGCCGCTACCGTGGGCGCCGCCGTCGGTGTAGACAAGGCAGAAATCGTAGCTGCCGCTCGAACGGACGGAACGGCACCACACACCGGCCGCCGTGCCGGTGGCGTTGTGCTTATAATGCACCTTGCTGTTTCCGGCCCGGTAATAGTCATATTGGGCCTGGTAATTCTTCTCCGCGCTGTTGGCGTAGGACCTGGCCCCGTGGTATTCAAACTCCGAAAGCAGCGGCAGCAGATCCGTGGTGCTGGTGACATAGCTGGCGGCGTCACTTCCGCCGCCGGTGTTGTCGCTGTACTTGGTGGCCGGCTTCATAACCGCCCGGAGATCCGCCGGCAGGGCTGCCAGCAGGGTGTTGGCCGTGGGGCTGGTGGCGCTGGCGCTGTTGCTGCCCAGCACGGTCTTTCTCATGTGGCTGTTATTCCACCCGCCGCTGTTCGTGTTCGACGTGTTCATGGTAAAGGCGCCGGTGGTGCTGGTGTAGTTGCTGTAATTGCCGTCTACCAGGCCCACCAGGGTGCCGTTGATCTTGCCGATCTGGAAATGGATCCGGTTGCTGCCCTCACGGCTGGCGTTGTGGTTGAAACCCAGGATAAACACGGAAATGGCCAGATTGGAGATCGTCGTGGCGCCCACCTTGCCGTTGATCGTGATCCCCTTGGCGTCGCCCACGCTCCAGTAATTGGGCCCCTTTCCGGCGTCGGACACGGCGCGGATCGTTGCCCAGCTGTTGGAGGCCAGCGTGTTGGAAATGCTGGTGACCGTTACCGGGGTGGTGGTCGTCTTGGTCACGCCGCCCTCGGAATAGCTGACAGTGACCGCCGTGGTGTTGGCTGCCATGGTGGTGGGGCTGCAGGTGTAGCCGGTGACGGTCTTTTTACTGCCGTCCGCCATGGTAGCGGTGACCACCATTCCCGCGCTGCTGAACGTTTCGCCGGTGAAATAGGAGGTTTTCGTGGGTGCGTGGGTCACCGCAATACTGGAAAGGTAGTTGCTCACGGTAATGGCCTGGGTGCAGGTCTTACTCACGCCGCCCTCTGCGTAGGTAATCGTGATCGTGGTGTTGGACAGTCCCAGGGCGCCGGTGGGTGAATAGGTCCAGCCGGTCACCACGCGGGTGGCGTTGTCCGAATATTTGGCGGTAATCACCATTCCGGCGCTGCTGAACTTCTCCCCGTACTTGTAGGCGGTTTTCGTGGGTGCCGTCGTCACGGAAATGCTGGACAAGGTGCGGATCGTGATTGCCTGGGTGCAGGTCTTTGTGACGCCGTTTTCCGTGTAGGAGATTGTCACCGCCGTGTCCGTCTTGGAAAGGGCGCCGCTGGGGGTGTACGTCCAGCCCGTCACGGTCTTTTTGGTGCCGTTGGACATGGTGGCCTCAATCACCATTCCGGTGGCGTCGAAACTCTCACCGATGTAATACGCGGTTTTGTTGGGTGCGGTTTTCACGGAAATGCTGGACATTTCCAGGACCGTGACCGCCTGGGTGGTCGTGACCGTCACGCCCGCCCGCTGGTATTTGATCGTCACCGCCGTGGTGCTGGCTGCCATAACGGTGGGGCTGAACGTGCAGCCGTCGGTTACGTTCTCCGTGGTGCCGTCGGCATAGGTGGCGGTGACCACCAGGCCGGTGGGGTCGAATGTTTCCCCCACGTTGTAGGCGGTTTTCGTGGGTGCGTGGGTGACTGCCACGCTGGAGGTAATCACCAGATCCACGTTGTACTGCATGGCGCCGGTGACCTCCACCACGGCGCTGGCCGTGTGGCCGTTCAGGGTGGCGGTTACCTCCCAGGTGCCGGTGTTCTCCGGCAGGGAGAACTTGGTGGAACCCACGCCGTTCAGGGTGGTTTCTCCGTCCGTGCAAACCACCGCCGCGCCGGCGCAGGTCGTCACGTTGATACTGGCAGACTGGACGCCCAGGGCCTCCTTTAGCTTTTTCAGCGTGACCTTACGGTTTTGCCCGTCAGCACCAGAGAAAAACGGAACCGTGTCCGTCAGGGCCATGGCGTTGCTTTCCGTCAGCACTTGGGTGGGCTGCTGGTAGTCCACGCCCGGCGTGGCCTTGGTCACGGTGGGGTTTCCCTTTGCGTCCTGGCCGCCTTTCAAAATGCCCTTGGCGGTGATCGTGTCCTGTTTCTTTTCCAGTTCTTTGTTGATCTTCTCAAACAGGGCATTATGGGCGTTCGCGTCCTTGTCGTGCGCCTCCAGGTCCGCCTCCGACACCAGCACCTGCGAACTGGACAGGGTGCAGGACACCGTGGAGGCGTCGCCCACGATAATGGGCACGGTAATGTTTTTTTCCACCGTTTCCACCGACGCCACGGGGATAAAGTCCGCCGTGTCATAGGCGTTTTGGTAGCAGTAAAGAATGTCGTGGCTGCGGTCATTGGGGTAATCGGGATCCGCCGCAAACACGCCGATCTCGCGCCAGTAAAAACCCTCCTCCAGTTCTGCGTTGGAGAAATGGCCGGACACGTCGGCGTACTGCTCCGCGTTGTTCTTCACCGCGGCGTCAATGGTCACCACGGCGCTGACAAGGGCCGTCATAGCGGAGATCGGGCCGCTGATTGTGCCGTTGCCCAGCTGAATGGTTGTGAATTTGATCCCCTCACCGGCCATATTCCTGTAATACAGGTTTTTGCCGGCGTCTGTCAGTTTCGGGGCCTGAAACATGGCTGATAACCTCCTGTTACATAGTCGCCCTTCGCAGGGTGATAAAGTCGCCCGTGTGGATCCAATGGCCCACGAATACCTCCGCCGGAGGTGTGGACAGATCCAACACGATTTCGTCCAGCCAGGCGGAAAGGCGCTTGACGGTGCCCAGCACCCGCTTGAACTCCTCCACGTCGTCCGACGTAATGGCCGGGTTCGTGGTGTATGCCTTAAAGTGATAGGGTTTCCCGCCGTATTCCCACCACTCGCTGATATGACCGGCCTGGAAAATGGTTTCAATGATCCGGTTCACCGCTGCCGGGGTGCCCATCTGTGCGTAAAACAGCAGGCTTTCCGCGATCAGGGTTCGCTTGACCTTAATGGAAAAGTTTTCGTCATAGGACGGGGTACGCAGTTCCACGGCCAGCAGATCCAGCACCTTTTCCGGCACAGCATAGATCGCCGCATAGGTGCGGGCGCCGTCGGCATAGGCCAGCAGCTTCTCCACCTGCCTGCCCACGGCGTAGGCAAGCGCCTGGATCTCCGGCTGCTCTGCCAGGTTCTCCGGCATAATGTCCGTGAAGCGGCTGCCGGAAAGTTTAATCATCTTCCAGCCCTCCATACGTCACGGTGGCCGATCCGGTCAATGCTGCCACCTTGGTGGCGGCCACCGCCGCGAACGTCGGCGCGGTCACGGTGACGCGCTTGGCGCCTGCCTCCATGACCATGGCGGCCAGCTGCGACGGGTTCACGTCGCGGCCTATGGTGCGCTGCCAGGTTTTATATTCCTCCACGGCCTGGGCCACCGCCGCCTGGATTGCCACCGCTCTGGCGCTGTCGCTGCGGTTGATGTAATACGTCAGGTTAATGCTGTATGTGACCTCCTCCGGGGCTTTCACGGTCAGCTTGTCCGTCATGGGGCGGATCGTCTTGCCGGAGAGGTACGCCTGCAGGCCGGAGATCATGGCCGCGCCCGGCTTGGAACCGTCGGCCATGATGAAAACAATATCCACCTGGCCCGCTTCGTGGTCGCTGGTGGCCACCACGTCACCAATGGCGGCGTTGTACTTCTTGGCGTGGTACAGGTATCCGTCCTCCGGGCCTGCCGTAGAATAGGCGCCAGGGGCCAGGTAAACCCGCTCCGCCAGGCTTTCGTCGTTCTCCACGTCTGCGCCGCCCTCCGTGGTGTTCTGGTTCACGGCGCTGGTAATGTAGGGAACGGGATCCACGATGGTGGACACCTCACCAGGCGCTAGTCCGTTGCCCGCGTTGCCTGTTGCGGTACACTCCGCCAGCACGTCCACCGTCAGGCTGCCCGCCGGGATCTCTGCGTACTCCATCGTGCTGAAATAAATGGAACCGCTGGAGGAAACCCTGGTGCCCGCCGGGATCGGTGTGGCCAGCGTCCTGGTGGCCGACGCGGTAAAGCGGATCGTGGTCGTGGCCGCCTTGGCCGGTTCTCTGGTAACGCCTTTCAGCAGCGCCAGATTGTCCAGGAACTCCGAATAGGAGTATTTCAAAAGGCTTTGCTTGCCCGCTCGGTCAACGTACTGCATGGCTTGGTAAATCTGCGCCGCCGCCGAATACAGGATCATGCGGTGGACAGAGGCGCGGCCCAGGGACACCTTGCTGCCCGTCGCTTGGAGCATGAACGCCTCAAAGTCTGCCACCATATCCCCGCGCACGTCGTCAATGGTCTTGTTGTCGATGAAAGACACGTCCGGGGTGTTCTGAATTGCGGAAATATCAGGCACTTGTTATCACCACCTTGGGAAAAAGTTTTCCGGTGTTGCCGCCGGTCCAGGTCACTTCCTGCACCCGCACCTCCGGTATGAATTTGGACACCTTTTCGGTGACCTCCGCCGTGTAAAGGCTCTTTGCGGCCTCTGGCGGCATATCCACAAAATCCATGTTCAGGCCGAAAGCCCGATCCAGCGGCATGGTTCCCTCCCGTGTGGACAGCAGGAGGGCCAGCTGCCGGTCCAGTTCTGCCAGCCAGTCCGCCGTGAACGTATATTCCAGTTGGAAATTGAAAAGGTCGTTTTCGTTCATGCGTATTCCTCCAGTGAAATGGTCAGGGTAGCCTTGGCCAGTTCTCCGCGGCTGTAAACCTTGTCCCAGGCTTCACTCGATCCTGTAACGCGGAACGGACGGCGGCCCACCAGTCTGCCTCCGATCACCAGGTACTCCGCCGAACCTCTTTCCACCATGCGCTCCACCATATCCAGGATCCGCCGCGGCTTCACGCCCAGGGCAGCGGACAGGTGAATGGTCAGGCTTATGGTCTGGAGGCCAGGCCCTAAAAACTCCGCTTTCGGCTTCACGCCTAAAACTTCGTGTTCGGTCCAGCGCCCGGAAACCTCGCGGCTCATGCTCTCAAAGGTCAAAACCCTGTTGTCGCTCACCTCAAAAATGATTTTGCGCCCCAGCGTTCCGATCATGTGTAAATCGCCTCCTTACGATGGCCCGGAGGTTCCGCCGCCCATGCTGTCCGTGTGGGTGTGGTTGTCCAGGGAAACCCCGCCGGCGGTCACGTCGCCGCTGACGGTCACGGTTCCGTCAATCACCACCTTGGCGGCCTTGATGGTCAGTGTGCCGTCCTTATAGCGGATCATGGCCTCACCCGGCGAACGGGCCAGGTCTTTGCGGTAAAGCCCTTTGGAACCCTCCGGGGGCTTGTTCTTTTCGCTCCACGGTCGTCCCAAGACCACGCCCGCCTCCGTGCCGTTGGAGAGGTGAAGCACCATAACCATGTCGTCCACCTCCGGCATGAAATACTCCGATGAAATCAGGGGAATGGGGGCGGTCACGGCGTCGTCCTTTTCGTGGTACACCACGCGGACCGTGCCCGCGGCGTAATCAACGGCTGAAATCTTGCCCAGCCGGATATTGTTTTCCATGCGTTCCTCCTCGCGTCATTCCTCCACCAGCGACATTTCCAGGTCCATGGTGTAGCCGCCGGATCCGCTGACGTTGTGGGTAATGGTGTCAATGTAATACTTGCCGGACAGCTTCCCCAGGCCCACCACCTGGACGCATTGGGAGGCCACCAGAGAGGCGTTTCCCACAATGGTGGCGGAAAGTTTGGTCTTTCCGTGGTTGGCCTTGGCCACCGCCGCCTTGATCTTCCGCTCCGCGTCGGCCTTGCTGTCGGCCTTGCCGCTCTGCTTTAGGATCCGGCTGCCCTTGCCCACGGTCACCTTGATTTCCTTTTCCGTGGCCGGGCTGGTGTATGTGAACTCTCCGCCGGTATAGGTGCCGGCCTGATCCTGCTGCCATGACCAGGATTTCATACTGGACGGGGACAGCACCGCCGCCGCGCCCTTTTTCTTGTATGCCTCCCGGTCATACACCACGATCTTTTGGGCGTAGACTTTCATGGCCAGCCCGTAGGTGTTGCACAGGTTCATGTAAAATTCACAGTCGGTTTGTTCCGATTGCTCCACGCTCTTGATCGTGAACGGGTCGCCCTCCACGTCCCAGGCCAGCGCGATCCCGGCGCGGCCTGCGATCTCGGTTCCGATCTCTTTTATGGTCACGTTTTCCCAGGTCTTTGTCCGCTGGGTGGTGGTGAAACTGCTGTCCAGCGGCGTGGAGATCGCAGAAATGCTCCCGGAAACCGGCCAGCCGGAAAAACTGAAACTGTCCACGATAAAGAAACCGCACGGCAGGATCCGGTTGTCCCCGGAATACTGGCAGTTCAGCGCCCGGATTGTCGCGGCCAGGGTGTCACCGGCGACGGGGATCCACGCCCCCGTCCACCGGCGATCCCGGTCTTGCAGCGTAATGTCCAGGCTGTCCGCCTCTCCGCTGGCCGGATCCGTGTATGAAATATCCGTCACGAAACCGGAAATTTCCGCCGTGGCTGCGGTTCCGTTGTAAATCAGGTCTACATACGCCCGCCGTGTATTCATACCTTGCTCCTCCAGATCGGCAGGTCATTGGCCGCGGTCTGCTCCGGCGGGGCCGGGGTCTGGAGGACCACCCCGGCGTCAAACACGAACGTGTCCAGCAGCGGGAAATTGTTTTCCATCAGCCAGCCGGTGTATTCTTCGTCGCCGTACACCTCATAGGCGATTTTGTCCCATACGTCCCCCTGCTTGGTGGTGTAGGTGCTTTCCATGGTGTGGTCCTCCTCTTATGCCGGGCTGAATTGCTTGCGCTTCTCCTCGGCTTTCATCTGCCTATACAGTTTCTTGAACTCCGCGAAACTGATCCGCCCGGCCTCCTCGGCCTCCTCGCGGCTCGGCGTCCCGCCGTAGAAATTGAATACCGGGGAGAAAACGACGGTTTCACCGCCGCCGCCCGTTCCGCCGCCCGGTGTCGGCTTCGGCTTCGTCCATTCGTCCAGGAGGGCCGCCAGCTTGGACAGCGGCAGCACCGCCTCCGGCTCTCCGCCCTCACCGATCTGCGCCAGCGTGGGCGCCGTGGCAATACCACCGGCAGCCAGGGCGGGGATCGTCGGAATGTTAAAGCCCAGGGTTTTCCCGCCGACGCCCGGAACCCAGTCCGGGATCGTCACGGAAATGCTGTTGATCTTCTCCAGCACCCAGTTGATTGCGGAAATAACCCCGTTTATGGGGGCTTTCGCCAGGTTCACGATCATGCCAAACACGTTTCCGAAAATGGCCACGATATTGTCCCAGGCGGCGCTCCAGTTGCCTGCAAATACGTTCTGCACAAAGTCAATGATATTGGCAAAAATGGCCTTGACGTTTTCCCAGGCCGCCGAAACACTTTCCCACCACCCGCTCAAATAAGCGGACAGCAGGGGGAAATTTGACTGGAACGCAGAAACCAGGTTCGCCACGGCCTCGGAAACGCCGGTCTTGATGTTTCCCCATACCTCGGAGATCTTCGCGCCCAGTTCCACGGCCTTGGCCTTGATCTTGTCCCAGTTCTTATAAATCAGGATCCCCGCCGCCACAGCCAGGCCGATGGCGGCCACAACTGCCAGCACGGGAAGATTTAGCGCCGTCATGGCGCCCGCCAGGGTAAAGGTGCCCGTGGCGCTTGCTGCGGTGACCACTTTATACACGGCCATAACTGCGTTGTAGGCGGTGATCGCCACTTTATACGCCTTGTAGGCCGCCACAGCGGTGGCAATACCCGCCGCCAGCGCCAGGATCAGGGTGCGGTGTTCCGAAATCCATTTCACCGCGGTTTCCACCGCCGGAATGATGGTTCCGGTCATGTAGCTGCCGATCTTCTCCAGCGCCTCCGAAACCACCGGCAGGGCCGCCTCCGCGAACTCCCGCACATACGGCAGAATGTTGGTGCCCAGCTGCGTCAAGAAATTGGCGCCCAGGTTTTTAATCATCTTAATGTCGTATTTCAGGGTGTTGGTCTGCCGCTCAAAGGCGGTATTTGCCGCGCCGGTGGCTTCGTACATTTCCGCCGTCTTGCTGGTCAGGTTTTCGGCTTGGTTGCCTGCCATAGCCAGCACCGCGGTTTGCGCCTCCACAGAGGAGAACAGGCCAGCAAACGCCAGTTCGTTGCCTCCCACAGCGTCCTTTAGGGCGTCCAGAGATCCCTGCAGGCCCTTGCTTTCAAGCAGCGCCTGGCCGCTTTCATAGCCCATGTTTTTAAGGGCGGCCTGCATATTCTTGGACGGGGAGAGGAACGCCTGCATTGTGGCTTTCATCTGCGTAACCACTTCCGCCGTGGAACCTGTAACGCCGGTCAGCGTGGCCATGGCGCCCCATAGCTGTTCTTGCTCCAGCCCCAGGGTACTGGCCAGGGGAATGACCTTGCCCATGCCTGCGGCCAGTTCCGGGAAAGAGGTCTGGCCCAGTCTTACGGTGGCAAATGCCAGATCCGCCGCCTGCTGCACCGCCTCCGCGGAGGTATCGCCGTAACCCTTGGTTACGGCAGAAAGTAGGTTGATACTGTCCGTCGTGGTCGCGTTTCCCGCCGCCGCGGATTTTGCCGCGGTTTCCAGAATGGCCGCGGCGTCTGCGCTGTCACCGAAAGCGGAAACCACCTGATACATTCCGTCCGTCAGGTCAGCCGTGGCCACGCCGGTGCGGTTGGAGATTTCCAGAACCTGATCCCCGATTTCCGCCGTTCGTGCGGCCACCTCTGCCTCCGTGCCGGTCAGCAGCGTGGAAACGTTGGCCAGCTGGGCCTCATACTCCGCCGCGGATTTCACCGCAGCGGTTCCCAGGGTCGCCACAGCGGTGGCGGCTGCTACCATGGCACCGGCAGCGATCTTTCCCGCGGTCTTTGCCGTTTTCCCCAGCGCAGCCAGGTTCTTGTCTGCGGTGCTGCAGGCGGTTTTCAGGGAACCGTCCACCTTGCCGCCGATTTTCAGCATTAACTCATACGTTTTATTTTTGCCGGCCATGTTTTGCCACCTCCTCCGCGTACTGCGTCACCGTGTCCGCCAGTTCGTTCAAGTCCGAAACGGACAGGGCCAGAAGATAATCCAGCCCTGTCCGCAGTTGTATGGACAACCCGACGCAGGCCCTGTTTATGACGGCGGGCGTTAGTTGTCCCCAGCCCCGCCGTAAAGAAAACCCACGACAATGCCTTTCAGCTTGATTGCCTCCTTTGCGGGGAGGCGCTCGAAAAACTCCAGCGGCAGGTGGGCGACGCGGGCCGCCATGAACTGGGCGTATTCCAGCGTCATTTCCACGGTTGCGGGGTTCGCTGCCGGGTTCTTCTTCGTCACGAAACGGCCCACGGCCTGCAGGTCTGCCGCCGTGGTGTCCTCCAGGCCGGACAGGTCCACCTCTGTGTACGTCTGCCCCTCAAAGGTGAAAGGCTTGTCCAGCTTCATAACCAGGGTGTTTTCCTCCGCCGCGGTGTTTTCGTCGTTCTCCGCCAGCAGGGCGGTGTCCATTCTCTTTTCGTCGCTCATGTCAGCACATCTCCTTGATCTTGGCCAGAACGTCCACGCCGTTGACCTTGTAAACCTCGTTCAGCTTGTCCAGTTCCACCACGGTCTTGCCGTCCACCTCAATGAGAATGTAAAGAATGGTCAGCGTGATCGCGGTGTCCATGGGGCTGCCTGCCTTGACCTTGCCGGTGGTCAGCTTTCCGCCGCGGCCACGAACCACCACGCGCATGGGTCTGAACTCAATATCGCCCTCGGTGTTGGTGGTCTGCTGGGCGCCGCGGATCTCCAGCTGCACGGCCTTGGTCATGTCCATCATGTCGGCGGTTTCCTTGTCCAACAGACGGAACGGGATTTCCAGTTCCTGATTGCCGAAATAGCCCACGGTGGGGTCGTCGATCTCACCCAGGATCCCGGCGCCGGTCACGGTTTCGCTGGACGGCTCAAAGTCCGGCAGCGTCATTTCCTCACCGACACCCAGCAGGCGGTTTCCCTTGTTGTAGACGTTGTAACGGTTGATCTTAGTGGGGATCGTGTTCATCTTTATTCACCTCCGATTGCGCTTTCCAGGGCGTCCACGTCATACTCACGGATATTTTCGATATATTCCGCGGGAATGTACGGGGCCAGGTAGGTGTGTACGGTCAGGTGGCCGGCCAGCAGGTTGGTAACGGGGTTTTCGTCGCTGCGGAACTCCACGCGATAACCGGCGCAGTAGTCGCGGGCAACGTAGCCGTTGCCGATAATGTTCTGGCTGTCCACAATAGACTGGATCAGGCGCTTATTGCCCGGCTTGTCAACTTTCTGGAAATAAGTCTGAATGAAATTATTTCCGTCCCAGTCAAAGAAACGGCGCACGGCCCACCAGCGATCTTTCGGATCCGTGGTGGAGGGATAGGCCGCGGTGTTGTTTCCCCAGGACTTGAACCCGTTGGCGTTGATCGCGGTAATGACGCCGTTGGCGTTCAGCACGTCGTTGGCCTGCTGCTGATCCAGCGCCACCGTGGTGCCGTCTTTCAGAACCGTGGCGGTGATCCGCAGGTCCTTATTGGACGGGCTTTCATAGGGCACGTCTGCGTTGTTGGCGTCCGTGTAGGCCGTCAGGGCGGCAAACATGGCGGAGAAATAATATTTCTTCTCGCCCACGGCCACCATGGGCCACAGGGCCGCCGCATGGGCGGAACTGGCGCCCAGGGCTTCCTTGGCGCCCTTTACGCTGGTGTAAACCACCGCGCCGTCGCTGTCCGCGGAAATGTCCAAAAGGCAACTGCAATTAAAATTGCCGTTGATGTTCTCGGTCTTGGCCTGGAGGGCTGCCGCTACGGTGGGGGTGTGGCTCCAGCCGGGTGCCAGGATCAGGCCGGGCACCATGCCCAGTGTGGGGTAAATCTGGCGGATCAGTTCCAGGCCGGTTTCCTTGCCGGTGGAGGCGTCCACGCCGCCCACAATGTCGGCAGCGGTCACGCCGGAGGGTTTCAGGCTGGTGCTGCTCACGGTCAGACTGCTGGCCTCCTTGGCCGCCGTGGAAAGCAGCGTAATGGCCACGCTGCCGTCGTCCTCATGTGCCGCCTCGTAGTCGCTGCCGGCCACCAGGGTGGCGCTGCCGTTCTTCACGGTCAGGGTGTTCAGCAGCACATATTTCTTGTCATACAGCACCACGCCGTCCACAACGTCGCAGCTTTCCGCCTGGTTCTGCGTGACGTGGGCCGCCTTATTGGGATCCAGTACGTTCACCAGGATAATGGGCGCAACGTTGAAAACCTGGAAACAGGCGCTAATGCTCTGGCAAAGGGTGAAGTTCTCGAAATCGTCCGAATAGCCGACGGCCTCCACAGCCTCCTTGTAGCTGTAAACCAGCTTGGGGGTGTTGACCGCCGCCGCGGGGTCTTTCGCCAGGTGAATGGGCGCCGTGCCGAAAATGACCTGCAGGCCAGCGCTGCCCTGAATGGGTACGGTCAGGCTGGTGGCCTGCTCGGTGTTATATACACCGTGTTTGTATGCCATGTTGTTCTACCTCCTGTTTAGTGTTTGACCTGTACCAGACGATACAGGCGGGAAATATGCCCCGTGCCGCTCCGCAGGTTCTTCATGGCCTCCGGTAACTGCTCCAGGGGCACCACCAGGCCCTCCATGGCCGGCTGCTTCACGATAGCCTCCGCCAGCGCGGTGGGGATCCCGTTGGTGTATGCGGTGTACTGCTTCGCCACGCCCGGAATGGACGGGCCGCAGTAAACCACGGTGGTGGCCTGTTCGGCCTTTTTGGGTTTCGCCATTATGTTTCTGGCACCTCCTTGAAAATCGCCGGCGCCTCAAACGTCAGCGCCACGGCGGCGAAATAATACGGGTGGCTTTCCTCCTCTTGGGTGGCCCATTTGATCGGGTATTGCACCTCATACCTCCGCCCCACGATGTTGTTTTCTCCGTAGTGGGTCAAAATGCTGTTGACGATGTGGAGGGCGTCCCGGTAACCTTGGCGGTTCGGGTCCTGATCCACAACGCAGATTGTCAGCACCACGTCCACCTTTTGCCTGGTGTCCGGTGCCGGTAACTCGCCCTGATAGAGGCGCACCAACACATACGGCTCCGGCGGTTCCTCCGCTTCGGGTTCTTCGTCGGTGCCCTCCCGGATCGGGAGATTTTGCCGGTACACCTGCACGGTCCGCTCGACGCCCTGGGAGTTGGTCAGGGTGTCGTGGGTAAATACGCCTTTCAGGTCGTCCACCACGGCGTCCAGCAAATTTTCTTGTGTCACATGAAAGCGCCCCCTTGCAAAGTCGTGTTTTGTAACTTATAATCACTTATGTGGAAATAATCAGAAAAACGTGGCAACAATCAGAAACGGAGGGTACAAAATGAAAGATGAAAAGTCCACGACATTTGAACAGGGCGGGGCCATATACACCCGCTCGGTTTCAAAGTCATTCCGGCTTTTGTGCCATGTGCTTGGCGCTGTCCTGGTCGTCCTGGGTGTTCTGCTCGCACTTGCTTTTCCTCCCGTCGGGATCGTCTTGGTGATCCTGGGGCTTTTGATGTTTTTCAAACTGTCAAAGCGGGAGGAAATAAAGTTCGTGTCTTTTGCCCGTCCAACACTTGCAGGCTGCCGCACTTTTGGGAGTTGGAATGAACAGGTACACCGTGGTGCGGCACAGTCTGATCGGTTTGAACGGGCTTTGCATGACGGTATTGCAATTATTGGGTATAACGCAAAAACCGGGGTTGCCACGATCAGCGGATCCACCGGGAACAAATACACCACAACGCTGGACTATTGCTCATGCGAGGATTTTTCAAAGCGGAGTAAACCGTGCAAGCACATATACCTCCTTGCCTCTCAAATGGGATTTTCCGGCGACGATTTTTATAATTGACCATTTCACGGCCCCGAAAGGGGCCGTTTTTTATGCCCTCTGTGCCAGGACTTTTTCCACCTGCTGCTGGATGTGCTTTTGCAATATGCCGTAGTAATCCAGTTCCGCCTCCTCGTAGCTTTTGCCGTACAGGTGCGGCACAGCTGGGGCCAGCAGTTTTTTGATCGGCAGGCGGTCCTCTGTCCGGCGCTGTACGATTGCGGTGTGTCCGCTCCTGAAAGTGGTTTCAAAGGCTTTCCGCCCCTCCACCTCCAACGCGGTCAGTTTGCTTTCGTTCAGCACTTTCAACATGGCCGCCGTGGCGCTGTCGTTCTTCCGGGTGGTGTAGGCCATAACCTCCATCATTCCGCCCTTAGAGATCAGCACAGCGGCAGGGTCGGCTCCCGTGGCCTTTTCCAGGTACATGGCGCCCTTGCTCTTGTCTTTTAGGATCCTGTCGTCGGTGATGGCATATTTTTTCCTGGCCTGCTTTCCGATCTTCCGCTTGATTTCGTTGGCGGTCAGGTTCATGGCTCTGGCCAGCACCGCGGGGGCCTTTAATTGGGTCGGCAGATCGTTCAGCTGTCGGACGATCTTCTGGATCTCTCCGTCAACGTCGATTTGCAGGATCGCCCCGTTTTCGCTCACGATCTCACCGCCTCCAATTCAATGGCCAGCACTCCGGCCTCCTCGGTGCTGTCTTTGACCTTGTATTGCCGCCCGTCCAGGGCCAGCATGGTGCCAATGGCTGGGCGGGGTCCAAACTCCGCCCGCGCCACATAGATCAGGCGCCTTGCCTTATAGGTCCCATTCAGCGGCGCCCCCAGCAGTTTGGATTTATCCCGCTCCAAAAGTTCGTTGTCGTCCACCACCACCGTCATTTCCTTGCCGTTGACGGTGTGGGCGTCCGCAAACTCTTGGGCGTTCAGGAACGTGCCGAAAATATCCGCCGCGATCTGGTCCTTAAAGCTGGGGGCGCCCATCACTGGGCACCCCCGTCAGGGGCCGGTGCCTCAACGGTCACCGCCGCCAGCCGCTCAATGATCAGCGCCTTGGTGGCACCCCTGGGGATCTCCACGCCCATGTCCTTGGCCAGCTTTTCCAGGTTGGCCTTGGTCATGGTTTCCAGGCCCTCGCGGGTCAGGTGGCCGTCTACAACGTCCAGGGTGCCCTCTGCGGCTCCCTGGCCCTCCTGGCCCTCCTGGGCGTCCTCTGCGGCTCCCTGGCCCTCCTGGGTGCCCTCTGCGGCTCCCTGGATCTCCTGGCCCTCCTGGGCGGGTTTCTGGTCCTCTCCGGTCCATTCCGCGCTTTCGGCCTGCAGCCACGCCTCCACCATTTTGCTGTCACCAGCGGGGAGGGCGTCGCCAGGCTCATACATACGGCCCTGGTACAGGACCGCCCGCTTTGCGGTCAATGCTTTCATGTGTAGTTCCTCCATTCAGATATTTTTCAGGGCAGAAACTTTTTCATGGCGTCCTCCGATCAGCCCAGCAGTTTGACCAGCACGGTGGCGTCGTTGGCGTCCGCCGCTGCGGCGGCATAGCCCGCCGGGACGTTGCTGGCGCTGGTGGTGGTGATCACGCCAGCGCCGGCGTCGTAGTAGACGGCGGCGCCCATGGTGATGGCCGTGGACGCGGCCTTGGGCATTTCAAAGACGCCCACCACATGGAGGTGGCCCAGTTCGCCGGCCTTAATATCGCCGCCGGCCACACCGATCCGGGTGCCCAGGCTCACAACTTCGCCGTTTTCAACAGCCTTTTCGGGGGTGTAGTCCAGGGTTTCACCCCGCTGCCAATAGGTAGCTTTCATTTTTCTTTACCTCCCTTATTCGATGGTCACGCCGGGGTTTTTCGCAATGCCACGGAAGTCCACGGCGGTAATGCCCCAATCCAGCCAAATGTCCCAAACATAGCCCAGCTGGCCGGGGACCTCGCTGCGGCGAATGGTGGGGGTTTCCTGGCCGTTCAGGTAATCAACCTGGATGGACTTGGCGTAGCTGGGATCGCCCACCATGAACCAGGGCACCGCGTCGTCACCGGCCAGGACATTCAGGGTGCCCTCCTCAATGACCTGCAGCTGGTTGCGGTAGTTATACAGGGGGTTCATGGCCTTGTTGCCAATGCCGGCCACTTCGATCTGCTGGGTTTCCAGCAGCTGGGACAGCAGGAAACCATAGCCCACGGGCACGATGATGTAACGGGGCTGGATGGTGATGGCCTCGCCAAACGGGTCAGTCTGGCGCAGCAGTTTCAGCATAATGGCCTGCATGGTGTCAATGGAGGGCTTGGCGCCTGCGGTGATCAGGTTGTTGTGTGCGGCATTGAACAGGGGTACACCGTCAAAAACGGCGGGGTTCTGCACCAGGATGGAATACACCTGCTTGTTGATCGTGCGCTTGGCGCTGGCCGCATACAGGCCGGGGACCTCGGTAATGAAACCAATGTCGTCATTGATAAACGCCTGACGGCTCATGGAGAACTGACGGCCATAGGTGTCAACCTTGCGCTGGGGCAGCAGTTCGGTCTTGGGGGTGTCGTGCTTCAGTTCGCCGTTTTCGCCCACGCGCAGGAACTCGCCGGCGCCGCCCGCCAGATAGGAATGATCCTTGGTGGGCTTGAAGTCGGCCACGCTGCCCTTGCTGGTCCACAGCTGGAACGTGGTGGGCACAGTCTGGTATCTGTTCTCAATGGTCTTGCGGATCGTGTTGTCCAGGATCGCAGGAAACGCGGAAGTGGGGTTGAAGAACTGGCGGCAGGCCATGGACCACAGATCGTCCTTGCCCATCCGCAGCAGTTCGGTGGTGCTGCCCTGGCCGTCGCGGGCCATGCACTCAATGGCCAGATCCCGCAGGCTCATGCCCCGGAACTGTTCCACGCCCTGGGCGGGGTTCTCCACGTTCACGCCGGTACGCATAAGCAGGGCGTCAGTGGCAGCGGCCCGGAAGTTGTCGCCGGGATCGTTGTTCATGCGGGAGGACAGGGGGGCGCCGTGCTTGATCAGGTGATCCACGGCAGCGGTCCGCACGGTGTCCATGGTGGCGCCGCTGCGGATATACTGATCCGGTTCCATGCCGGTCTGGCGGCACAGGGCCACAATGTCGCTGATCCGCTGACGCTCTGCAGTTACGGCCTGGCCGGCGTCAGGGGCGGCAGGGGCAGCGGTAGGGGCGCCGGCACCACGCTGGCCGTCAGAGGGTGCAGGATCGCCGCCCTGGGCGGGATCCTCTGCACCGCGCTGGCCACCGGCAGGTGCGCCGCCGGTAGGCTCACCGCCCTGGCCTGCGTCAATCTGGCGCTGCAGGCCGTTAAACTCGGTCTGTTCCTCCGCCGTCAGGTCACGGCCAGCGGCGCGGGCGCCGTTGACGATCTCCTGCTGGCGGGCGATCATTTCCTGAATGGTCATTTTTTCTTACCTCCAATGTCTGTTTTTGTTGATCTGGATCTGTCGCTCATAAAGGGAAAGGGTGGAACCGCCGGCGTTCTGTTCGCCGTCAGCCCTCCCAACGCCCACGGTGGCGTCTGCCGGTACGGACACAATGGAAACCTCCATGGGTGTCCATTTCCGGGCGATCTGACACGGGCCGGTGAAACGTCCGTCTGCGGAGGTCTTGCCCGGCGCCACTTCCTCCCAGCTGTCCACCGCATAGCGGACAGACGTGGTTTTCAGGGTTCCGGCTTTGACCTTTCCGAAAATCTTTTCGGCGTCGTCGTCGGTGTCGAACTCAATTTCTGCCATGCCCCGGCGGTTCTCCACCCAGGCCCGCAGAACTCGGCCCAGCACCTTGTCCGTGTTGTGGTTGAACAGGACCACGCCCACCTCATTCAGGCGGGAAAGGTCCATGGCTCCGTCCGAATGGTCCAGGATCTCCATACCGAACCAACGCTGGTATGGTTCCTCGCTGGAAAAGCTGATCGTCCGCCGCCGGCTGTTCTGATCCTCCGCTGCGCGGAAAACGATCTGCCCCTGGCTCCGGGTGCCCTGGTTTTTATCCCTGGCCCGGTTCGGATCCGGTGTTTTGCTGGGCTGCTGTCGTACCATTTCCAAATATCACACCTCCCATCTCAACGCCCTTTTCGCGGGCATATTTCAGGACCTCCGCCGTTTCGTCCACGGCGTCTTTCCAGTCCTTGCCCTGCTCCGCACAAATATCCTGGTAGGTTTTTTGACCGGATTGCAGGGCGGTTTTGTTGGCGGTGCTTTCCTTGGAGGGGTCGATCCACTTCTTGGGGGCCTTTACCCATGTATGATCCAGGTAGTCCGCCTTTTTATCCCAAAAGCCGGGCATATTGAACAGCCCGGAGAGATAACCGGAGATCACAAAGTTTTCGTAAACCTCGCTCATAAAGTCCGTGAGCATTTCCACGTCCTCGGCGTAGGTGCTTTCGTCCTCGATGGCGTTTTGACGGGCGGAGGAGTAGGTGGCGCCCGCCATGTCGCGGCTGACAGCCTCATAACTCAACCCCTGGCCGGCGCCAATCAATGCCTGCTGCGTTTTGACCATGGCCGTGGCGTCAGAGGCGGCCCCCTTGGGATCCACCACCTGGATTTCGTCGCCGGCGCCCAGGCTTTGGATCATGCCCGGCGTCAGCTTCTTGCCCTCATAGTCCACGGTGCCGTTTTCCGTTCTAACGCCGCCGCGCCCGAACCCGCCCGCCGGGACTGCCTTTTTGATGAATACGGCCAGGCAGGCCGCGATCCGCTCCTTGACGGACACAGCGGTTATAAACTCGTTTGTGTCCCTGATCCGCGTGATCGTGTGGGTCATGTCGGAGATTTCACGCAACTGGCTGGGCCGCCGCTTGGATTTGTAAAAATAAACGTCCTTGGCCTCGATATACACCGGCTGCGTCAGTTGCCAGCCCTCAATGTCATATTGCCGGAACCAGTAGCCCACCGGGCGCCTGTACTGGTTGTACTCGATACCTCCCACAACGCGGTTTCCCCGCTGGTGTGGTGTGGTCTGGCTGGTGTCCAGTTCGTCCACTTCCATGATCTGCAGTTTGAACGGGACCACGCCGCCCTCGGTGTAGCGGTAGACGAACAGCAGGCCGCCGTCCACCTTTTTGCGGTCCACGGCCATGCGTAGGATCTGGTTAAAAGATTGTTCCCCGGTCACGTCGCAGTTGCGGGCCTTGCACCAGCGTTTCCACGCTTTTTCGATCTCTTTGTTCAGGGTTTCGTCCCCGGTCTTTGCCCGCAGGGTGTAACCCTTGCCCACCACGTTGCGCTCAAAGGCGTGGAGGACCGCCTGGGCAATATCGCTATTGCGCTCCAGGTCGCGGGCGCGGGCGCGGATCACGTCACGGGTCATTCTGTCCGTGTTCTCCGCGCTGTCGTTGTGGACCCTCCAGCCGGAGTTCAGGCGCCCATAACTGGCGGCGTCGTAGCCTCTGGCCGCCTCCAATGCTTGGCGCCACATTTCGCGCTCATAGGCTTTTTGGGGAGATACCACGCCTATGATCTTGTCAATGGCTCCCATGCCGATCACCTCCCGTCAAAGAACGCCACATAGGTGCGATCCAGCAGGGGGGAGGCTTGGCCTGCGGTGATCTGCGCCTCCAGTTCTGCCCGCATGGCCTGGAGCGTGGAAAGGTCCGCACGGGTCAGGCTCCGGCTGCCGATCTTGTAGGACTGGCCGCCGGAAAGCACCGCCGTGATCGCGGCGTTGATCTGTTCCAGCATTTCCGCCGGGTTGTTGGTGTTGCTCATGTTCATGGCCTCCGTTAAATCCAGTTATCGTTATCTTTGATCCAGTTTTCCTCCTGGGGGCGGGTGTCCGGTTTCGGATCCGCCCGCTTTTTGACCTCCTGGGCGTTCTCCTCCACTCGGTTCTGCAGGTAGAGGTTGCGGACGCCCAGCACGTCGGCAGCCGCCGCCGCGTACACTTCGCAGTCCAGGTAATGGTTGTCCGCGTGGGAGGTTTTCAGGACCCACCGCTGGACCTCCTTGCCCCCGCTCCGCTCGGTGATCTTGTGTTCTGCGGTGACCTGTTCGGCGTAATCAAGATCGCAGCCTTGATATACCATCCAGGCGCCGGTCCCGTTTTCTTTCCTCATGCGGGCGGCGATCTGGTCCTTGTACTTTCCACCGTCCACCAGCACCAGGGTCATGCCATTGGCCCGGCTCCCGGCCTTGTTCACTGTGGAAAGGCGGTAATGGGACAGCATGGTGGTGGTGCCCTTGCAGGGCAGCGCCCAGTCGGAGTTCAGGGCGCAGAACTCATAAACGTCCTCTGTCTGATCGCCGCTGTCCATCAGGGCCAGGTTGACCATGACCTTTTCGCCGTTCGGCATGGTCAACTCGGTATTCATAATCCGTTCAACCTCGCCCACGGAAAGGGCCTGCCCGTGGGAAATATTTTGGCTGGTCATATAATCGCCCCAGGCCCGGATTGTCCAGTACAGGCAATTCTCCTGTACGTCGATCCCGCCGGTCACCAGCTTAGTCCATGGCGGCAGCGTCCATTCCGGTGTTTCCGTCTGGCGCTCCATCACCATTTCAGCGTTGGTTTTCAGCTTGGTGTCCTCCCAAGGTTCGGCCAGCCAGCTATTGGCGAAATTATGCAGCAGTTCCGGGTCGTCTTTGGATCGCATGAACTCCCGCGCAATATCAGAAAATCGGGTAAAGGGGGAATACAGGGTGTTCATCCAAAAGGCCACGCTTTTGGGGTGTTGGGTCTTTTGCCGCACAGGTTTCCAGCGCCCGGCGGCCAGCATTTTGCCCTTGTCTTGGTCGGTAATCACGCACCCACATTCCTGGCAGACGTAGGTTGCCATTTCCGCCCGGTCCGCGCTCTCTGGTACGTCCTCTTTTGATGGCCACTTGATTTGTGCAAACTTCAATTCGATAAATGCCCCACAATGGGGGCAGGGGACGAAATAATGCTTTTCAACGTCCGCCGCCTCTTTGGCTTTCCAGATATGGCCCGTTTTCAGGGTCGGTGTGGAGGCCATGAAGATCTTGCGGTTGAAAAACGTCTTTGTGCGCTCCTTGGCCAGGGAAACGGGGTCCGCCTCTTTCTTGGAGGCTCCAGGGAACTTGTCCACTTCGTCCATGAAAAGATAGCGTATATTTGTGCTGGCCAGGTCTGCCGGGCTGTTGGCGCCCGTCAGGTACACCACCATGTCCGTGAACTTTAAGGCCAGTTTTTTGCTGTCGTTGATCCGGTATTTTGCGGCCAGGATCTTGCAGCTTTTGATCATCGGGTCCAGTTTGCTTTCCACCGTGCGCTCCGCCAGATCGTCGGAGGGGTAGACACACATGGCCGGCGCCGGGTCCTGGGCTATCGCGCTTGCCAGCATATTCTCCATGGCAGAGGTTCCGCCCACCTGGGTGGGCTTCACAAAAATAATTTCCTCCACCATTTCGTCGGAAAAGGCGTCCATGATCTCCACCAGGTACGGGGTCACGCTGTTACGCCACGGGCCTGGTATGGAATTGCTGTCCGGCAGGACGCGGTTGGCCTCTGCCCATTTCGACACCGGGACCCGCTCGACGGGGCGTAATACCTGCACAGCCTTGTGGATCCACGGCGGCACGACATAAGGCTTTTGACGGTATTTTTTCATGGCTCCCCGTCCTCCGCTTGCTCTGCCACGGCTCCGTCCGAAAATGCGGCCAGCAGGGCCTCCAATTCCTTACGCATGGTTTTTTCCATGGCCCGGACTGTCACCGCGTCGGCATAGCTGGACATGGTGCCGGCCATGCGGGGCGGGATATTCATGGCAAACTTTTTGAACGTGGCCAGGAACTCCGCCAGTTCCTCGGTGGCCTGGTCTGCCGAAATATATTTGCCCTCTGCAATCGCCGTTTTCAGGCGGTGGAGTTGGCCCTGGCTCTCTTTCAGGTCCACCTCCGCCTGCAGTTTTTTCAGGTTCAGTTCCGCCGCCCGGCTGTTTTCCCCGGTTTCCTGGGCTTTCTGCTCAACATGGGCAATATACCGCTGGACCGTTTCGCAAGTCCGATACTTCCGGGCACCGCCGCCGGGCGGCACCTCGGTTTCCAGGACACCCTCCTGGGTCAACTGCTGGATCCGCCGGACGGTTTTTCCCAGCAGTTTGGAGATCGCCGTGGTGCTGGACCACTCCGGGACTGCCCCGGACATGACCACCGGCTTTTCGGCCTTGCCCGTGGTCGTCTTTTTGGTCTTTCCCGCCACCAGCAGCACCTCCTTTTCCGCCGCCGGCTGGCCGTCTTGATCGGTGCCGCCGGTTTCGCTTTTCCTGGCTTTGGGTGATTTCGCGTTTTGCCCCTCTCTTTCTCCCAGGCTTATACCCCCTAAAGGGGGGTATAAATCCGGGGGTGTTTTGAAAAACCGTAACGTAACAGCCTGGAAATTTTCCTCCCTCATGGACAAAAATTCCGGGCTTTCCTTGCCCCGCACCGCTCAAAGTCCCAGGGAGGACCCAATAGGGGGGGAGGCCCTGGGCAGCCCCTCGGCAAAGGCCGCCCAGGGCACAGGGTTGGGGCCGGGCCGCCGCACATAGCAAGCGCGGCGGCGCAGGGTGAAAGGAGGAAAGCCCCTGCGGTACGCTCCCCGGCCCATGGTATGGAAAAAGAAAGGGCCGCCAGTTCTTCACGCCCTGGCGGCCTCTCGTTTTCTCTTTTCCCACGGTACAATCTTAGCACAGGCAAATGTCCGATAGTGTCCGAACTTTTCAAAAGCAGTAAAATTATTCGCGGGCAGGATTGTCCCGCATATATTTGCCCACCAATTTCCGCGCCCGCTTATTGGCCATGATGATCTCCAGGCCGGCGTTGTAATAGTCGTTCACCCTGGATCTGCTCATGTGGACCTCTTTGCAGATCCTCTCCCACTTCTTGCAGTCTATGTGCCGCATTTCTACCACGGTGCGTTCCGTGGACCCCATGGGCAGCAGGTCGATCATGTCCATAACATTCAGCACGGCCTTTCCCATGGCCTCCTGCTGGTCGTCTATGCGCTGTTCAACCTCCGCCAGGCGAAAGACAACGGACACGGAACCCTCGGTATTTGCCGTGGGCTTTGAAGTCGGCATAGTTCTGTATGTCGATCCCATGGGTGGGGTTTTTAATTCGCGCACCAAATCGTCGTGGCGACGTTCCAGCAGCCGTTTGGCCTCGCGGGCCGCATGGTATTGCTGCAGATATTCTTTCACGGCCTCGCGGGTGATCCCGCCCGTTGTCTGTTCGCTCATTCTTACACCTCGGTTATGTCCAGTCCGAACCGCTCTTTTAGCAGTTTCTTTTTGATTGCGTATTTTTGGGTTTTGGTCGCCCGGCTTTTCACGTCCTCCACCACATAGCGCCAACTTTCGCACGGCCAGCCTTTGGAGGCCGCCACGGCCTCCTCCGCCGCGTCCCGCTCTTTGTATGTAAAATCCGCCTTGTAACGGATGGCCCGCACCCTGCGGCCCTCTGTGTCCGTGTATGCCTCTTGCAGGGTGAACTCCACCTGCAGGCGCAGGTCGCGGATCTGCCCGGCCTGGAGGCGGGCGGCTAAAACGTCATACCGGCGGGCCTCTTTTTGACTGTCAAAGTGGAGAACAGCGCCAGAGGCCGTGACCCGCTCGGTTGGGGTGTTGTGGTATTTATTCGCCTTTGCCTTTTCCTGCGGCACGGCGGCGGAGGGCATAAGCCCCCGCCGCGCTTGCTGTTCCATGTACTTTTCCAGGGCTTGCCGCTGGTATTTCGGCGGCAGATCGTTGACGTTTATGGCCATGCTATTCCTTGGCCTCCGCCGCGCTCTTGGCGCTTTCGTAAATCCATGCCGATCCGCGCTGGTGTCCGAAACATTTTGCATGGCAGTCAAAGTTCGGGTCCTCGCGGCGGGCGCAGCAGAAACACAGCCCTTTCAGCCTTGTATAATATTCATCCCGTTCCGACTTGGTTTCGTGCAGTTCCTCCAGTTTCGTGTTGAACTGGTCCACCATAGCCGCCTGGGCGCTGGTCAGGTTGTCGATCTGGCGCCGTAGGGCTGCGGTTTCGGTCAGCAGGTTTTCTATGGCGTCTGCCGCCCTGTCTATAACCTGGCACGAACTATGATCACATTCCGCGCTAATATCGCAAACGTCGCAAATGACCCCGGCCCTTAACTGCTGCACCAGTTTCTCATACTTTGCCACAGCTTATTCCTGCCTTTCAAATCGGCCCATATAGTGGGCTTTCCAGTTCTGGCCGGGTTCTTCCTCGTTGTCCCACGGGAAAGCAGAGGCCGGGAGATCCGGGAAGTATGCCCGCAGGTTGTCCTTGTAGAACACGGGGATCTCGTTTACCTCGCAAAACCCCGCGATCTGGTCCACCCACTCCCGGCGGGGGATCACCTTGTCCGCCCGGTTCCCGGTTTCGGCGCCCAGGATCACCCACTGGGGCCGCCGCTCTGGACAGGTAGGCGTCCGGTCCGTCCCGCTCCACCCAGGTGTTGATCGTCTGCCAATACTCCGGGTACGGGTCGCCCAGGCCGAAATAATACCGCCAAAACGCTGCCCGGTTTTCTGGGCACCGGATTGCCAGCTTGTCCGGCGTCGTCATGTATGCCACGCACACCTGATCCCCCGCTGGGATCAGGTAGTTGCACGGGCCGCGCCGCTCCCAGCGGAAAACCTGGCCGCTTTCCGCGATCTGGTCCAGGTCGAAATGGGACACGGGCCACTCAAACGTGGTTGTTTTTCCGTTCATACCGCCACCGCCTTTTCAAATTCCGCCATTGTCGTGATCGTCTGGCCGCACCACTCCGGGAAGTTTGCCCGGACCAGGGCCGTGGCAAAGGGCGGCGGGACCGCGTTGCCGCAACGGGCCACCTGTTTGCTTTTCCCGTAGACGTTGCCCATATAGTCCCGCTCGATCTTGTAATCGTCCGGGAAACCGTTGGCCCGGTACAACTCGCGGGGCGTCAGCATACGCAGGCCAATGTCAGCCATGAAATACCAGGCGCCGCCGATCAGGAACAGGATCACGTCGTCCTCTGCCAACTGATAGCCGCAAAACTCGTTCAGGGCCTCCCGGATCTTCGGCCAGTTCTGGAGCGGCGCCCCCGGTTCCGCCTTGGCGATCCTGGTCGTGACCACACCATGGTGGCCTCCGCCGGCGGTAATTGTCTGCACCGGCTCCGTTACCGGACCACCCAGGTTGGTGCCTTTCAGCTTGACCATGTGGGCAGTCTGGAGGGCATTGTGGTCCACGGCGGTGACCGTCGGGAGGGGCTGGGGCATTTCTGCCCCCACCACTCCGCCATAAAACTTTGACAGGCTTGCCATGGTGACACCCTCCCGGTCCTTTGCCGTGATGGTGTGGAGCGGGTCCCGGATCTCTTGGCCGTGCTGATCGCTGCCGTAATACTTGGTCAGTGTGGCCGCCGCCAGGCCGTAGCGGTTGGAGGCGTCAATGGTCATAATTGGGTCGGTGACCGCCTGGCCTCGCACCTTTTCGGACTGCTCCGTGTGATACTGGATCATGGCAGGGCACACCACGCACTCCTCTGCCTTTGAAACCTGGGTGTGGGTCGGTTCCTCCACGCTCCGGCAGCGGTCACCGCCTCCCGTCTGGCCAATGGCGGCCAGGGTGGGGGTGATCAGCATTTGATGACCTCCCGCTCCGCTGCTGGTGATCGTGTTCACCGGCTCGGTGATCGCCGTCCCGGCGGCGTTTTCGTTGTTGTGCATGGTCAGCGGCGCCATGACAGGGGACACAACGCCGTGGTGGCATTTCCCCACAGCGGTGGGAACTGGGCCGTTAATGTCATGCAAACGGGGCTGCTGTCCTGGTGCCTCTCCGTACCCCGTCGGGACAATAAACGGTGTTGCCGATTTGATCACGAACTTGTCCACGCCACGGGCCACGCGGCGCATTGTGTTCTTGGCCAGCGGGCGGACGGCGGCCACCCCATACCGTTCCCGGATTTCCTCCTTGCTGGCGAAAATAGACGGGGCCGGCAGGCTCCAGTCGATGATCTCCGCCGCGCTCCTCCACGGCTTTTTCAGGCCCGCCTTTACCTCCGGGCTGTCCGCCGGTGCGTGTGTGGGTTCTGGCCACACAATGGGCCGCCCGTCGCACCTGGCGATCAGGAAAAACCGCTTTCGTGTGGTGGGCGCCCCGTAGTCCGCCGCCACCAGTTCCCGCCATTCCACGGTGTAGCCCAGGGCCTCCAACTGGCCCAGCCACTTGTGGAACGTCTGGCCGGATAGCTTTTTGACAGGCTTGCCTTTGCGGACCGGCCCCCAGGTCTGGAACTCCTCCACGTTCTCCAGGATGATCACGCGGGGGCGGACCGTTCCGGCCCAGCGCAGGACAATCCAGGCCAGGCCCCGGATCTTCTTTTCCACAGGCTTGCCGCCTTTGGCCTTGCTGAAATGCTTGCAGTCAGGGGAGGCCCATAGCAGGCCCACAGGGCTGCCGTGGGTGACCTCCAGCGGGTCCACGTCCCACACGCTTGCCTGGTAATGCGTCGTGTGTGGGTGGTTCGTTTTGTGCATGAGTATGGCGTCATGGTCGTGGTTGATCGCAATATCCACCACCCGGCCCGTGGCCAGTTCAATGCCCGTACTGGCTCCGCCGCCGCCGGCGAAACTGTCCACGATCTTTTCATCCCATAGGCTGATCTGTGCTTTGCTCACCGCCTGCCGCCTCCTGTCAACTCAAGATACAGGGCGCAGTCTTTCCCAATCCGCTGGCAGTAACCCCACTCTACCATGGCGCCCTTGCTCTCCTGGTAGTCGGGGAGAAACACGGCCAGGTCCGCCGTGTCCAACATGGCCAGGCAGATCCGCATATAGTCCGCCTGTTCCAGGCCGTCCGGCAGGGTGGCCGGGTTCAGGACTACATGGCCCGCCGCCTCCAGCGTCTTGGCGGCCTCCCGAAACTTGGCCCGGTATCGTTTATCGCCGGCAATCTTCCCGGCTATGTAAATCTTCATTGTGCTGCCTCCTATTCGTTGAAAACCTCGAAATACTCTTGGTATGGGTAGCCGCTGATTTCATGCCACCCGCTGCGACAGGTGGATCCGTCGTCGAACTTATACAGGACTGCGCCCTTTCGGGCTTTTGGCTCTTTCCGCCAGCTGGACGCCGCCACGGTTTCGTATGTGATCACGGGCTTGTCCAGGTTTTGACTGCACCAAAACCTTTTCCCCCGGCGCCCGGCCTCTTTGTAGCGGGCCATGGTAGACCGGCTTTCTTTCATCAGATAGTGGGCCAACTTGTAGTGATTGCCCCGGCGGTCCATCGGCTGAAAGCTGACGTTTCCGCCGCCGTCAGGCACACCGTCCCACGCCTCCGCTATGATCTCCGGGTCCATGCGATTGACAATCAGATGAATGTGTGGGTTTGTCATGCGTTTGGTTTCCACCACGGCAATATATTTCAGCTTGATCTCCTTGCGGTGGCAGACCCTCCGCAGGCGTTTCAAGAACAGTTGCAGGTCCTCCAATAGCTGGTCAAAGGTGGTCCCCTTGTCGTAGTAGTGGAGGACGGCGTGGAGATCCCGATAACCGAAATTGGCGTTGATCTTCCAGCGCAGGATCTCCTCGGTTTTGTTTTCGTTGATCTTGGCCTGCTTTTCGGAGGTGGTGCCGTGGTTCGGCTGCCGCTTGACCCCCTTGGTGTGAACCCGGAAAGATTGCATTTTCTTGTGTTCAACGGACGGACCAGCCTGCACCCTCCTATGGACATAGGCCACGGTGCGATCCTCCTTTTTAGGCTGGTGGTCACTTTGCTAATTGCTCTTACCGGCGCTTTACGGGGCCGTGGCCCCGTCATTTTTGGCTTGCGGTCCGTCCGGGATTGCGGTATAATATAAGTATCTCGGACGGTTTACCGTCGCTTATATTGCCACCTGCGCCGTGTTGTCAGCACCAGGCGCAGGTGGTTTTCTTTTATTTGTCGAAAAACTCCCCGGCCATGTCCCACAGATCTGCCAGATGTTCGTGATCGGTGATCTTGAATTTCCCCGCCTTTTTGGGGTCAGGCTCCAGGGCGTTTTCCAGTTTCTTGTATATTACCTCTGGCAGGCGGCGCAATTTCACCAGCTGGGCAGAATACACAGCGCGGTCCTTTTTCCATTCCAGGAACTCCACGAACTCCTCCGCCGTCATGTTCACGGTCACGTCCATGGTGGCCTCCTCTCTGCCGCTTGCGCGGCTGGATATTTTTGGATATTTGCAGATTAGAGATCAAAGCCGGGGGCCACGCCGTAGGAACTATACGCGTCGTAGCTGCTGGCGCCGCCGTCGGTGGTGACACGGCAGAAACTGGTGGAGCTGCTGGAATCGACGGACCGGCAAAAGTATGGTGCGGTGCCATATCCGGGGCGCTCCTTTACGCGGTCCCGCTCGTTTTCATAGATCGGCAGCTGGAAGTCGTCCGGGCCGTCTGCCGCGCCCTCCTGCCAGCTGGCGGACCCACGGCCAAACATATCCGTTTCAGAGGGCAGCCACACGGGATCCTCATATACCAGGGTGCCGCCCCTGGTAATCTCCGTAATTTTGCGGGGACGGATCACGGCGCGGAGATCTGCGGGCAGTTTGGGGTAAATGTCCTCCAAAACGTGTCGGCGGCCCTCGCTGGCCTGATAGCCTCCCGTGTTGGTGGGGTATTCGTTCATGCGGTGGGGTTCTTTCAGGCAGTCCTTGAACATAAAACGGACGCCGGCGGGCTTGTCCTCGGTTGCGGGGAGGTGTGCCGCCACCTCCACCGTGACGGTTTCGCCACCCTCCAGGGTCATGGTGATTTCATCATGGAGGGCCAGGGCCTTGGCGGCCTCTCCGCTCACAGCCAGGGCCTTGATTTTCTCCCAGGTCGTTTCCTCGAAAACGGTTTTCTTGATCTGCATGGTGTTTCCTCCTTTACTTGGTGCCGCCCATGGGCGGCTTTGCTTGTTCAATTCTCCGTGTGGCCATTTCGTGGTATTCCGGGTTTATCTCCACGCCCACAAAGTTCCGGCCCAGTTTCTTGGCCACCACTCCGGTGGTCCCGCTCCCCGTGAACGGATCCAGGACGGTGCCGCCCTCCGGGCAGCCCGCCAATATGCAGGGTTCGATCAGCTTTTCAGGGAACACGGCGAAATGGGCACCGCGAAACCCTGTTGTGCTTACGGTCCACACGTCCCGCTTGTTCCTGGTTCCGGCGTCGTTCTTTACGTTCCCGTGGCTCTCTCTGGCCACCTCCGCGCTGTTATTGAATGACCGCCCGCCGGTATAGGCTCCGCCGCCTCTGAACGATCTGGCGTTGCCCTTTGTGCCTGCTGGTTCCTTTATGGCCTGCAGGTCGAAAAAATAGCGTTCTGATTTCGACAACAAAAATATGTATTCGTGTGACTTGGTGCAGCGATCCCGGACGCTCTCCGGCATACAGTTGGACTTGTTCCATATAATATCCTGGCGCAAATACCACCCATCGGCCCGCAGGGCAAAAGCCAAAAGCCACGGTATTCCGATCAGGTCCTTGTATTTGTACCCGCTCGGTGTTCTCTTTACCGTGTGGCCACATGAGTTTCTGGTGTTGGTCGGCGGCTGCGGTCCCGATCTGGTGGCGTAGCTGTCCCCAATGTTCACCCACAAGGTTCCATCCGGGCGCAGCACCCGCCGCACCTCCCGGAACACTTCCACCAGCTTTTCCACAAATGCCTCCGGCGTGTCCTCGTTGCCGATCTGTCCCGCCACGCCGTAGTCGCGCAGATTGAAGTACGGCGGGGAGGTCACGCAGGTGTGGATGCTTTCAGGCTCCAGCGTCCGCAGCCCCTCCACGGCGTCAGCCAGCAGAATGATCTCCATTTCTCACCGCCTCCAGTTCCGCCACCAGGGCCTCAATGGTGGCCGCTGCGCCCTCCAATTCCATGGCCAACAGGTGGCGGCCAAAACGGTTTCGCTGGTGCAGGGCCTCCATACGCAGTTCGGCGGCTTGCCGCTTGTATGGGTCGGGGCTGTCGGTTCTGACTGGGCCGGATCCGGTATAGGCCAGTTTCAGCCACCAGGTCGGGTTGTCCCGCTCCGTCGGGTGGGCGCAGTTTTCAGCGTCGCAGTTCTCCGCGTCGCAGGTGTCACAGAACGCCCGGTGGAAAGCGTCGTCCCATGGGCCTTGTAGGACGGGGAGGGAGGCCAGGAAAGCCCCCAGGGCCTCCGTGGAGGCCGTGATCCTTTCAAAGTTATTCACGCCCCGGCCTCCTCTTTGTGGAGGTCCACGCCCTCCAGGGCGTTCCACACGGCCCGCTCCCACTCCTTGGCCCAGCTTGACCGGGCTTTTCTCACGGTGTCGATCACGATGGCCTCACCGTCCGCCTCCCACAGCAGGCGGTCCTCGTCTACCACGTCGGCGCCGGTATGCTCCGCCGCGTCCCGCTCGATCATGTCCAGCAGATACAGAGGGACGCCCCAGCAGGACCCGCCGCCGGGCGGCTGGAATATCTGGTAACCCTGCATGATCACAGGCACCAGGGTGACCTCCTCGCCGCGCTGGCCGCCGCGCCAGTGGCTCATATCGTCGGCGGCAACCTCCTTTAATACCAGCTGGGGATCTTCGTCTTTCAGGATAGAGGTGGGCACGTTCTTCTCCGGGATCATGCCCATGTGTTCCACGATGGTGGCCAGCGCCTTGCGGGAGAACAGGGCGCGGTTGGCCTGTATGTACCAGTTTTCCGTGTAGATGGCCACGGCGTCCCCCAGGTTGGCCACCACATAACCGCCGTGTTTGTATGCTCTTTTGATGGCCCGGACCAGCCCGGCCTCATTGATCAACATTTGCCGTTCCTCCTTTTATATAATGTGTGGCATAGGGACAGGCACCGCGCCCGGATCCGCCGCCCACACCTTGGCGTCCCGGATCTCCATCCAGCTGCACCCCCACACCTCCGCCGCGTTCATCAATGCGGCCAGGTTGGAGCGGTGCGGCACCACGACGGTGCCCCGCGTGGGGTGGACCACCTTGGCCAGCCCCGGAGTTTGCCAGCGTTCCAGCCTTGTCCGCTCCGCCGGCGAACGTCGGGCGCGGTATTCCATGCCGGTCCTTACTGGCCGTTCCATGCGTTCACGGTACATTCCCAGTCCTCCATGGCTGCCAGTACGGCGTCGGAGTAGTCGGTGGAGGTGATACCCGCCGCCCACGCCTCCATGGCTCCGGCTCGGCCCATGTTGTAGGCCATGGCCGCCTTGCCCGCGTCCTGAAACTCTGCCATGTATTGGCCCAGCTTATAGCACCCGCCGGCGATATTCCCGGACGGGGTGGTGGGGTCCAGGTCGGTGGCGGCCTGGATTTCCGCGTGGTAGGATCCGCCGGGGCCGGGGTTTAACTGCATGATCCCCACCTCGCCAGCGGCGCCCACCGCGTCCATGTCAAAGTGGCTTTCCACCTCTGCCACCGCCAGGGCCAGGGGATAGGGGCAACCGTAGGCCGCGCAGTAGGTCCTCATATAGTCCTGATATTCAAAGGGCATGGGGACCGCCAGGGAGAAATAACCCTGGGCCAGCAGGGCCTCCTCGATTTTCTCCGCCTCCATAGGGTCCTCGCCCTCCTCCGGCACCGTGGTGGCCGCCAGGAAGTCCAGCACGGCCACCGGGTCGCACACGGTCACGGTGGGGGCGGCAGAGGCAGAGGGGGCAGCGGCGGCCTGCTTGTCCCGCTCGGCAGCAGAAACGCGGCAGCCGATCAGCGCCAGGAGGACCACCGCCAGGGCCACCAGCACGGCCAGCATGGCCAGGGTGCGGGCGTTCTTGCGTCTGGTCGCCTCTGCCTCACGGCGCTGCTGGCGCTGTTCCTGGGTCTTGCGGCGGGCCTCTCGCAGGTCCCGCTCCGCCACGGCGGCGCGGTACACGGCCAGATCGTCCTCCAGTACGGAGATATGCGAACTCTGGCGCACCTGTTCGGTGGTGATTTGCTCCACCGTCCGCTCCAGTTTACCCACCCGGCGCTCCATGTTGCGGGCGTACTTCTCTGATCTCTGGCTCATTTTCTCGTTTCCTCCCTCTTTTTGTCGGTCACTTCATAAGCGGATCCGTACCGGCGGCGGCCACACTGGGCGCAGGTGATTTTCTCGCACCGGCCCGCCACCTGCTTGACGTTCTTGCCGTCAGCCACCAGGCCCAGGGAACAGGGCTTGCAAAGGTTCATTTTCATACGCCCGCCGCCTTTCTTTCGTCAATGCGGGCGGCGCACATATCAGCCTCATGGAGGCGCCACACCCACGGGGACACGTCCATGGCGGCGTCCAACGCCCGGCTGCCGCCTTTCACCGCGTCGTCAAAGGCTCCCATGTGCCAGCGGATGGCCAGGGCCTCCTCCTCGGTCAGGGCCATGTACTTGGTGATCAAATACAGGCTTTTCTCGCCATGGCCCAGGGGGAACGGATCCCGGAATGTGTACGCCTGGTAGTCCTCCCAGGTCCCGGTGTCAGGGTTCCGCCGGCGCTTGGTTTCGGTGTGGTACACGCCTACCTTGCACACGTCATGCAGCAGGGCCAGGATCGCCACGGTTTCCTCCTCGGAATGGTCCATGTGGTAGGCTCCCGGCTCGTTCGGGTCGGTCTTGTCCCTGATCGTCAGTTCCCGCAGACGCCGGTAAACATTCAGACTATGGACCACCAGGCCGCCAGCGTGGGCACCGTGGTGCTTGGCCCCTGCCGGGGCCGTGAAAAAGTCCGTGCTTTTCAGCCAGGCCAGCAGCTTGTCCGCGCCGGGTCGGCGGATAAGTTCGTAAATACTCAAAAAATCAGCCTTGGGATCTCTTGTTCCGTTCATGCTCATACCTCCACGCCTTGAAAACTCTCTTTGATGATCCCGCCGCGCACCTTAAAGGCGACGGTGTGAAAAAGCCCCCTGGGGTGGATATAACAGACATACCCGTGCATGGGGCGGCGTTGGCCTTTGCCTCCGTCGTCGGTGTCGTAAATGGTTTCCGGCGTCCGTACCACGTCCATGCCGATCTCCAGGTGGTCGGGCCGTTCTTTTCTTCTGCTCACGGTTTCCTCCTATTCCGCCGGGGCCTCGTTGCCCCAGGCGTCCCAGCCGTCCGCCCGCTGGCGGGCAAATAATTCAATTCGGGGAACGTCGCCCAGCAGTTCCACGATCCGCCGCCGGGCTTCGTCCGGTTTCTTGCTATGGCCCTCAAACGGGGCCTCAATGATCTGGTGTACGCTATGACTGCGGACCTGTTGCCAGGCCTTGAAGTCTTTGGACACTCCCAGCAGGCACACCTCCGCGTTGGCGCGGGTATAAGCACCCATGCCCCAAAAGTTCCGGCCATTCTTGGGGTTTTTCTTCACCCATACAAAGGCGGCGGTTTTGTACTCGAACCCCCACGCCTCCAGGACCTTGATCCCGTCCCCGATGTTCGGGAACGTGGCCCATAGAAAACAGGCGGACCCCCCCCCCGCAGATTTCGCGGACCGGCATGGCGCATATTTCGGCGGTGGTCATGGTGGGGTAGTGCTTCACGGCGGTGCCCCGTGCCTTTTGGGTGGCCCCTGCTTGCCGGTAGGCCCACGGGGGATCCGCATAAATCACGGTGTAACGCTTATCAGGAAAGGGGAGAATGTCAGTCATGGCCGCCCACCTCCGTTTCCTCGCGTCCAGGGCAGCCCGCCGCCGCTTCGCATTTCATTGGGCCGTCCTCGACGTGGTAGGGGCAGGTGGTGTTCGTGCAATCCGCCGCGCCCCAAAATTCTGCGTCATAGCAATTTCGCGGCATAACGTCGTTACGCTTTTCCACCGGCCCGCCTCCTCTCCATGGCGGTGGTGAACTCCTCCACCATGCCCCGATCCCGCAGGCCGTCAACAGAAAGGTTGTGGACCTTATAGGAAAGCTGGCTGCCGTCCACGTCCCGGATCGTGATGGAAAGCAGCGGGCGGCCCATGATGGTGGACAGGAACGCCTTGGCGTAGCCGTCGCCCGTGGCCCACTCCAGCCAATAGTCCGGGGTCCTCGGTGCCTTGGTGAAGTCCACCCGGCGAATACCCGGCAGGGGCATGAACTCCGCCACCAGATTGTAAAGGCTGGTTTTGTTCGCTTTCAGCCTCAACATTAGGCCACCTCCGTCCTGTACCATTCCAGGATCCGCTTGGCGTACTTCTTGCGGGTCCTCTTTTTCTTGGTGTGGGTGTAACGGTTATACAGCGGGCGGTTGCAGCACCGCGCCCACCGCAGGGCCGTTTCCATTTCGTGCTGGGCCTCTACCTCCGCCGCGACGGACCGGATCCACTTCCCGAACGCCTCCGCCGCCACTTCAAAACTGGCCATGATACCGGCCCAGGCTTTCCGCAGGGTTTCAGCAGCAGCGGCCATTTTCTCCGGGTCCACGGTAATTTCGGGCAGCGTCGTGGTGTTTCCCCGCGCCACCGCCGGGGTTTTGCTATCCTCAAACATTCGGCCAGCCCTCCCCGCGCTCATATCCGATCAGGATATTGTGGGCCAGGCCCCCCAGGTTGGCCCGCAGGGCCTCCAGTTCCAGCAGTTCCATATACGAAATGCCCGCCGCCTCCAGGCGGGTGCGGAACTTCTTGGCCCGCTCGGTATCGGCCCGGATTGCCTCTTGCTCTCTGGCGGCGTCCTCCGCCGCGAACTTTTCCTGCAGGGTTTCCAGGTCGATCTCGCCGGCGGCAATCTGCTGGCAAAATTCTTTCGCGGCGTCCATGTGGAAATACTGGTGGCCCGCCGTACAGATTTCCCGCCCCTCGTTCTTGGTGTCAACCGCTGTCACGGAATAGGCAGGGGCGCAGGTTTTGATCTTCTCCCGGTCCTCATACAACCGGAAGATCACGCCATTTTGGCGGCCCTCATACACCCGTCCGTCCCGTCTGAACTTAATTTCCTTTCTTTTGCCCATCGCGTGTTCCTCCTTAAATGTGCCCGGCGGTGATTTTACGGCCTCGGTTTTCAAGGGACTGGGCCACTTTCCATTGGGCCGTCGCCGCGTTGTACCGCAGGCGCCCGTCTTTCAGTCGGGTGCCGTCCCGGCCTCTCCGCAGTTCCGTGTAAATCACTGTTTCGCTGACGCCCATTTCCTCCGCAATTTTTTTCGGTGCGGTGTTGGCTGCCCACAGGGTTTCAATCTTCTGGCGCTGTTCCAGGGTTCTAAAAGCATAATCGGCCATGTTATCACCTCATTTCTTTATTTAATCTGGCCTGCGATCTCGGCCATAATGGTGGCCTCAACAACAGAGAGTTTTTCATAGGCGGCGGATAAGTCGTTGATCAGCGGAGGGAGAACCGTCAAATAATACATGGCGTTGCCGTCGAACTTTACGCCGCTTTGGATATGCTGCACCGCTTTGTCGAGTTGCTTTTGGGCGGCGACGCGGCGGGGGTCATTCATAAACGCAAGGTTTTGTTCATTGTTTAATGTCATGTTTTGCCTTTCTTGCCCTCGTTACCTCCGGGGCGGGCTAACTTTATCTGTACTGGGCACCCAGCAGGCCACAGACGGAGGCCGGGAGGTCGTAGGGCAATACTTTCAGTTGCGCCACTTTGTCCAGCATGGCGGTAATACCGGCCAACATCCATTCGTCCACTTCCTCGTTTTTATCGCGGAGAATATTCACGGCGCGGATCAGGTCTTTAATGCAATCCATCATCACCTTGGCGTTGTGTTCGGCAGTCAGCACCATGCACCGGATTTCACCGGACGGGTTGGCCTCCAGTTCTTTTATGGCGGCGTCCTCTTTTTCTTTTTTGGCCAAATCTTCAACGTATTCCTCGGTATAGTAGAACGTGATCCGCTGGAGGCGGCGGGCCACCTCTTTCCGCTCCTCTGACAGTACCGGCGCGGCTTCTTCGGGCTTTTCGACAGGGGCTTCAATCCAAATATTCACGCTCTTGCCGTCCGGCAGGTTGACCTCTAAACGGTTTCCCAAATCGCTGATCCAGGCGTTCACTCCGTCGGCGGTGCTATGGTAAATCGGATAGCCGGCCCTTTTGCTGCGCTGCTTGTCCTCTGCGTAATCGGTGGGGAAAATTCGCTGGGCTTCATTCCAGGCGTCTTTAATGCTGGTAACTGTCATTTTTTAGGCCCTCCTCGCACACTTAAATGGTGTTGGATATAAAAAAATTAGGTTGCAGGAGGTCAAATGACCTCTGCAACCTAATGTTAATGCCTGCCCTCCCATAAAATCCGGGCTTCAACCCTTGACAACCTTTGAAAACTATGATACAGTTCCCTTACTGCAAAGAAAAGGAACTCTAGCAAGGCGCACCCTGTTCAGAGAGCCCCCGGTCGGTGAGAGGGGGAGAGGACGTCCTGTGAACCTACCCCTTGGAGCAGCCGCCTGAACGGCCGAAGACCGGCCCAGTAGGGGACAGGCCGGGTTTCGCCCGTTACCGCGTGGGAGTTTGCATGAACTCCGTGAGGTCTGCCCTGCGAGGGGCGGGCGAACCAGAGGTGGTACCGCGTTGCACTGTAATGCCCTCTGTCCGATCACCGGACAGGGGGCTTTTGTTGTCGTATGGGGGAGAAGCGCATGGAAAACAAGAGACGGACCGGGACGCTGTGCGTCTTTCTGGCGGCGGTGCTGTACAGCATCGGCGGGCTGTGCATCAAGCTGATACCCTGGGGGGGCATGGCCATCAACGGGGCCCGTACCGCCATCGCCCTGGTGGTGATCGGGGCCTATCTGGCGGTGATCCGCCACCCGCTCCGGTTCAACCGCTGGGTCGCGGTGGGGGCGCTGAGCATCTTCGGCACCAACGCCCTGTTCTCCGTGGCCAACAAGCTGACCACGGCGGCCAACGTGATCGTCCTCCAGTTCACCGCCCCCATTTTTGTCATTCTGTTTTCCGCCCTGTTTTGGAGAAGAAAGCCCGGCCGGCTGGATCTGCTGGCCTGCGGGATCGTGTTCGGCGGGGTGCTCTTCTTCTTTGCGGACAGCCTGGAGATGGGCGGCGGCCTGGGCAATGTGCTGGCCCTGCTGTCCGGCGTGGCCTACGCGGGCGTTTTCCTGATGAACGAGTTGCCGGACTCCGACGCCATCTCCTCCGTGTTCTGGGGGGATGTCCTCTCGGCAGTCACCGGACTGCCCTTCCTGCTGGGGGAGGCCAAACTGGAGCCCATCGCCCTGACCAGCCTGCTGGTGCTGGGCGTCTTTCAGGTGGCGGTGGCCTATATCTTGCTGACCATCGGCCTGAAAACCACGCCTCCGGTGACCGCCAGCCTGGTCTCCGGCATCGAGCCGGTGCTCAACCCAATCCTGGTGGCGGTGTTCTATCACGAGACTGTGGGCACTCTGGCCCTGGCTGGGGCGGCCACCGTCATCGTCGGCGTGGTGGGCTATAATGTCATCCGGGCCCGGCAGAGCACAGAATCAAGCGTTTCATCCAATTTTTCAGAATAAAATAAAAAGGAGTAAGATCGATGACTTGTTACGAAGAGCTGAAAGCCCGCGGCCTCATTGCCCAGGTGACCAATGAGGAGGAGATCTCCAAAATGATCAACGAGGGGAAGGCCGTGTTCTACATCGGCTTTGACCCCACCGCCGACTCCCTCCATGTGGGCCACTTCATGGCCCTGTGCCTGATGAAGCGGCTCCAGATGGCGGGCAACCGCCCCATCGCCCTGATCGGCGGCGGCACTGGCTATATCGGCGACCCCTCCGGCCGCACCGATATGCGCAGCATGATGACCCCGGAGACCATCCAGCACAACTGCGACTGCTTCAAGAAGCAGATGGAACGCTTCATCGAGTTCGGCGAGGGCAAGGCCCAGATGGTGAACAACGCCGACTGGCTGCTGAAGCTGAACTACATTGAGATGCTGCGGGATGTGGGCGCCTGCTTCTCGGTGAACAATATGCTCCGGGCCAAGTGCTATGAGCAGCGCATGGAGAAGGGTCTCTCCTTCCTGGAGTTCAACTACATGATCATGCAGTCCTACGACTTCTACTACCTGTTCCAGCACTACGGCTGCAATATGCAGTTCGGCGGCGACGATCAGTGGTCCAATATGCTGGGCGGCACCGAGCTCATCCGCCGCAAGCTGGGCAAGGATGCCCACGCCA
>OGEP01000482.1_pt1 | contig 59698 bp, 29 predicted proteins | sample 1570721 | NCBI WGS metagenome assembly OGEP01 (sample SAMEA2582131, study PRJEB24529) | metagenome | biome: Human gut stool | place: China | collected 2011 | reverse complement strand
GTTGGCAATGCAGTGTTTGTACCCTGGAAGGCGGGTGATAATACTGCGCGAATCCAGCGTGCCATTGACTATGTAGCGTCATTGCCCCCCAATACTTCCGGTTTCCGTGGAGCCGTATTGCTGGATCGTGGAGAATTCAGCTTATCCGGGGAACTTCGTATTTCCGCGTCCGGTATTGTTCTGCGTGGTATGGATAGAGAAAAAACTATTCTGCTAAAGAAAGGTGTAGACAGAGGAGCACTTATCTATATGGAAGGAATAGATAATTTGAATGCAAAAGATACCTTGCAGGTTCTTTCAGCTTATGTCCCTGTGAATGAAAGGACATTACAAGTTGCCTCGGGCACTTCTTTAAAGAAAGGAGATCGGATAATGGTGACTCGCCCTTCCGGTAAGGAGTGGATTACCGCTTTAGGGTGTGATATCTTTGGAGGAGGTATCGGTGCTTTAGGATGGAAGGCGGGTGATATGGACCTGACATGGGATCGGACAATCAGTGAAGTAAACGGTAATCAGATCACTCTGGATGCACCATTGACGGTAGCATTGGATACTCAATATGGGGCTTCTTCTCTCATTCTTTATCAATGGAACGGTCGCATTCAGGAGTGTGGAATTGAAAATATGACATTGGTTTCCGATTATGACAGGCGTTATTCCAAAGATGAAGACCATTGCTGGACAGGTATTTCTATCGGAGAGGCGGAGAACTGTTGGGTGAGACAAGTGAGTTTCAGACATTTTTCAGGTAGTGCGGTTATTGTCCAGCGCACCGGATCAAGAATTACGGTTGAGGACTGTATTTCCCGGGAACCGGTATCTGAAATAGGAGGAATGCGCCGTTGTACTTTCCATACATTGGGACAGCAGACTTTGTTTCAGCGTTGTTATTCTGAGCAGGGCATTCATGACTTTGCTGCCGGATATTGTGCTGCCGGGCCCAATGCCTTTGTGCAATGCGATTCGTATGAATCGTTGGGATTCAGCGGATCTATTGATTCCTGGGCGTGCGGATTGCTGTTTGATGTGGTTAATATCGACGGTCATAATCTTACATTTAAGAATCTGGGACAAGATAAGAATGGAGCAGGTTGGAATACGGCGAATAGTTTGTTCTGGCAATGTACAGCCGCTGAGATAGAGTGTTATACTCCGGCAAAAGATGCGAAAAACCGCGCGTATGGGTGTTGGGCACAGTTCTCCGGCGACGGTGAATGGGCGGAATCGAATAATCATGTGCAACCTCGTAGCATCTTTTATGCCCAGTTGGAAGCGCGTTTGCAGAAGAAATGTGCTGAGCGTGCCCGTATTCTGCCTAGAAATACAAGTGCAACGAGCAGTCCTACTGTAGAGGTGGCGATGGAACTTGCCAAAGAAGCTTATGAGCCACGCCTGACGTTGGAACATTGGATTGAGGAGAGGGAATTTGCTCCTTCGCTGTCAGTTGCCGGTTTGAAATCTATTGAGGATATTAAAGAGAAAAAGACAATTCAGGGCGAAACGCGAGACTTACCGGAAATGGTTATTGCAAATGGGCGTGTTCAAATGGATGGGGCCTTGTTGGTGGGAAAAAGCCGCACTACTCCTTGGTGGAATGGTAAGCTCAGAACCAACTATTTGAAGAAAGCAAGTCCGGCAATTACCCGCTTTGTTCCCGGTCGTGAGGGACTGGGACTGACAGACCGTATAGATTCAGTCGTCAACTTTATGAAGCGGAATAATATACTCGTATTTGACCAGAATTATGGACTTTGGTATGATCGTCGCCGGGATGACCATGAACGCATCCGTCGGCGCGATGGAGATGTATGGGGCCCCTTTTATGAACAACCTTTCGGACGTAGCGGTCAAGGCATTGCCTGGGAAGGCTTGAGTAAATATGATCTGAACCGTCCCAATGCATGGTATTGGGCACGTCTGAAAGAATTTGCGGAAAAGGGAAGTAGAGAAGGATTGCTCTTGTTCCATGAGAACTATTTCCAGCATAATATTTTGGAAGCCGGTGCACATTGGGTGGACTGTCCTTGGAGAAGCAGTAATAATATTAATGAAACGGGCTTCCCGGAACCTGTTCCTTTTGCAGGCGATAAACGCATTTTTGTTGCGGATATGTTTTATGATATCAATCATCCTGTGCGACGTGAGCTGCATAGACGATACATTCGTCAGTGCTTGGACAACTTTGCCGATAATCCGAATGTGATTCAATTGACCAGTGCAGAGTTTACCGGTCCTCTACATTTTGTACAGTTCTGGTTGGATGTAATAGCTGAATGGGAGGTGGAAACCGGTAAGAAGGCTAAAGTCGCTTTAAGTACAACGAAAGATGTGCAGGATGCTATTCTTGCTGATCCAAAACGGGCAGCTGTAGTAGATATTATTGATATCCGGTATTGGCATTATAAAACAGATGGTATTTTTGCTCCGGAAGGGGGAAAGAATATGGCTCCCCGACAACATATGCGCAAGATGAAAGTCGGGAAAGTTACTTTTACTGAAGCGTATAAAGCGGTAAATGAATATCGACGTAAGTTTCCGGAGAAAGCAGTCACTTTCTATGCACAGAATTATCCGGCTATGGGATGGGCTGTTTTCATGGCTGGTGGTTCTTGTCCGGTAATTCCTTGCAAAGATAAGGCGTTTCTGAAAGATGCTGCAGTGATGGAAGTAGAAGAAACTGACTCTGAGGATTATAAGAAAATGGTAAAATCTGGTATCGGAAGTATCATTTATTCCAATTCGGGGGTAGAGGTGCCTGTGCAATTGTCATCCGGGAAATACATTTTAAGATATATTCATCCTGATTCGGGAGAAATGGAAGTGATTAGTAAATCATTGAAGATTAACAATGTATATACTCTGAAAGTGCCTGATGGAAAAGAAGGTGTTTATTGGTTCCATAGATTATAGAACAGAAAATCCCGTTGAATGACCTTCAACGGGATTTTCTCTTTTTGCTGGTAATATCTAATAAAAAAGTGTTATAAAACATAGTACTTGTTTTTTCAATCCACAGATCAGATTTTACCTAGAGTTTGGGTTGATTCCCCATAGCTTTGCAACATCAAAATAACTGAATTAATGCTATGATGGAACAGACTAATAATTCAACCGAAACTTTACTTGCTTCTTTTCAAGCAGGAAATATGGCTGCTTTTTCTCAGCTGTATGATTTGCACGTACGTATTCTTTTTAATTATGGTTTGAAGTTGACCCTTGATAAGGAGTTGCTGAAAGATTGTATTCATGATATTTTCGTGAAACTTTATGTGAAGAAGGATGAATTAGGGACTATTGATAATTTGAAATCCTATTTATTCATTTCATTGAAGAATAAACTTTGTGATGAGCTTCGCAGGCGTATGTATATGTCCGACACGGCCGTAGAAGAGGTGAATGCGATATCATCTATGGATGTGGAAGAAGATTATGTGGAGGAGGAACAACAGAAGAATGATTTCTCATTGGTGAAACATTTATTGGGGCAGTTATCTCCCCGTCAGCGCGAAGCGCTTACATTATATTATATAGAAGAAAGGAAATATGAAGATATTTGTGAGATAATGGATATGAATTACCAGTCTGTACGTAACTTGATGCACCGGGGATTGACGAAGTTGCGTGCTCTGGTGAGTTAATTTAGGTAAAAGGGTTTTCCGATTGAGTACAGGTTCAGGGTAACAGCGTCCTATCTTTGTAAACGTTTAAAATAGGATGCAAATATGGTTTCTAAGGTAAGGGATTTTTTGATGGATGAAGGTTTCATTGAATATGTACTGGGTGTATCTCCGGAGTTGGTTTCTCAATGGGAAGCTTATTTCAAGATACATCCGGAATATATGGCTGCTGTAGAGGAGGCTAAAGCTGTTTTACTGGCTCCGGCTGACGTGGATTGTGAATTTTCGGAAGATGAATATGATGATTTAAAGGATAGGATTATTAGTAGTATATTTGATGTACATTGAAACAAGTTAAATATGTTTTTATGAATTTTAATCTCAATCGTATATATAGAATGGTGAGTTCATCCTCTTTGGGGAGTATTTGACATTGTAACTTTATGCAGTAATCCTGTTTTAGTGTGTGGTAACAGTACAGCTGATTACATGATACTACAAAGCAAATGCAGTGTTGTTGTATGATAGATGCGACATTACTGCGTATATGTAGTAATACCGCAAGGGTAAAAAGAAAACTTTATTAGTTTATGGTAATGCTTCAGTTCATTCGTTGGATGTTTTTATATGTACGATAATGGCACCATTTGCTCCGTTAGAACCATAGATGCTGGCATCTTTCATCACTTCCACGTAGTCTACATCGTTTAAGCTAAGGCCGTCGAACGAGGAAACTATCACATTATCTATCACATAGACAGGGGTGGAACTAGCAGTAAAACTTCTGTTACCGCGAATATTGATATTCATAGTCTTGCCTTGTGTACCTTGTCCCGTGATTGATAGTCCTGGAACCCGTCCTTGTAGTGCTTCGATAACATTGTGATAACCGCTTTTCCGAAGTTCTTCGCCCGATATGATATTACTTACACCTGTATGTTCCCGTCTTCTGATATATCCGAAGCCCAAATCTATCAGTTCCGCATCTTCTTGGGACTGGATGTTTTCTTCATCAGCCAAACGAATTTTCATACTTTTTTTCCCGTCAACAGGTACTAGGTATAATTTTTTCTTAATTAGGATCTTTAAGGTATCATTCGGAAAAACATTTGTTAGTCCGAATTGTCCTTTCTTATTGGTTAATGCGTAGTCTTTCGAAGTATGTACGTATATGTGGGCACCTTTGATGGGCTTTCCTAAACCATCTGTCAGCAATCCGTTAAATGCTACTTTTCTTTGGGCGCTTATGTTCAATGAATATGAAAATAAAAATGCAATAATAAGTAGTAGTGTGTTATTTTTCATTTTATTTAATTCTTTAGATAAGGGTACCCTTTTCAAGTACCCTTATTGATTTTAATTAATAATGCAATGCAAATTATCTTACTTTACTATTCGACTAGACCACTGCCGGCCGTTGAACCATATCCATTGTCACCATATTCTTCTTTATTCAAGATGGTAGACAGGAATTCATAAGAAATCGGGCGATTATAATGATAAGGTTTAAATGATTGGGCAGCACGTTTGTTGTATTGATCTAAACGGGATTCGAATGCATTGTGACGTTTCAGTAAAGACCAGCGAGAGAATTCGCCACACAATTCGCGGGCATATTCATCAAAAATATCCTCTTCAGTAGCAGTTGTAAGTTTCCATGAAGATTCATTGGCTTGATCGCGTGCGGCACGTTTACGAAGTACATTCAGATATTCGGCGGCTTTCGTTCCATTTCCCAATTGCTGCTCTGCTTCTGCTGCCAACAAATAAACTTCAGCCATTCGCATAATGAACATGTCTCCAGTCTTTATTTGTAGGTTACTACCGTAGAATACCCCATTATATGACCAGTTGAACTTAATCAGACTTGGACAGGCGGATGAGGAGGTCAGTCCATTTCCTATAGCCGGAGGATTGGCAGCTTCACTTCCATTGTCTACATTACCATACGGTAAGTCGTTAGAACCAAATAAGTCATCTAAAACAACTACAGCATAGAGACATTTACTTTTATCCTTCAGTGGTTTATGAACAAACACGGTGTTGAAACGATTGTCATCTGGAGCAACAGGGTATGGTATGGCATAAACCTTTGTAGAACCAGCGAAACCTGGCTTCTTGGCTTCTTCCGCACTCTTCCCTATGGATAATAATTTGTTAGGATCTCCTGAGTAATCACCTTTAGGCCATACCTTGGCTGGATATTGGTTGCCTGCGCCATTAGAAGAAGCTATGGCATTGCAATCAGCATACGGATAAAGCGTTGAATCCGGATGAACTGTCTCATCTACTTGAATATCGTATTTTGTACAGATACTCTTATTCAATTTCTTTACTCCTGCAGAGTAGGGAACCCAACCGCACTGAACCATACTCCATTCGCAATATGCATATTGGAACGAGTATTCCCAACGTTTGTCCCATTCGGGATTGAAGCAATAAAGCAGATATTTGGACGGCATCCAGTTTTGACTGTTTAGGCGTCCGTAGAAGTAACCTTTATCGCCAGGCTTATGATTGCTGTTGAAGAATTCACTATAAGAGCCTCCGCAAGAATAGGCTGATAATTTATTGCCTTTACCGATATATTGCCAGGCAGTACTGCTTGCATCCGGACCGGCGGCAATCATTAATGCTTCCTTATTGGTTCTATTATTGGCGTCGGCCCACATATCGGCAATATCGGTGTAGAGATAAGCACCATAGGAAGAAGCGTTTTCAATGAGGTCTTTGGCAGTTTCGGCAGCTAATTTCCAATAGGTATTTGCATCTCCATATTTACTTTGTCCAAGACCGGCACGTTGTGCATAAACACGGGCTAGTAAACCTTTGGCTGATTTTTTTGTGAAACGTGCTCTATTTCCTTGATAAGGTTCTACTCCTAAATCTGGAATTGCTTCTGTCAAGTCCTTGATAATATGGTCGTAGATGTCTCTTTCTGAAGAACGTTCTGGATATAAGTCCACATCACCCGTTATACCAGCACTACTCTTGAGATTTAAAGTGACGGGTCCATAGTGGCATACTAAGATTGAATAATATAAGGCACGCAGTGTCTTGGACTCTGCTACCAGTAGTTTGATTGTTTCAGGGTCGCCATCATTTAAGTTAGTAGATTCGTTGATTACAGAGTTACAATTTGTAATCATCGAATAACACTGTTTCCACACTTTTTGGAATGTATTGTAGTTGGATGTTGGGTCTTCGTAATTAAATAACTGCTTATAGTTGGTTCCGTTTGATTTAGCAACCCACAAGTCGGTACCACCTTCTGCTAGGTATAGCCAGTCCATGGCAGTATATAGTTCATCGTTTAAGCAAGAATAGCTATAACTGTGCAATCCACTCCATGCATCGAAAGAGGTAAGAGACGCATCACCAGCACTAGGATTAAACTCATCCAAATCGCACGCATTAAGCATTAGACCCGCACAAGCCATTAATGCTATATTTTTGAATATTCTTTTCATATTTTCTGTCTTTAAAAATTAGAATGAAAGGTTCAAGCCAAACACTAGTTGTTTTGTTAGCGGGAAGTCCAATCCACCACCCATTTCTGGGTCGTAATCCTCCAGCAAATGACTGTTGGCAATAACCAATGGGTTGGTAATAGTTCCGTATACACGTAGATTGGTCAGTCCTATTTTGGAACAGAGACGTTTAGGCATGGTATAGCCTAATGTAATGTTCTTGATTTTGAAGAAAGAGCCGTCCACGTATGCCAAAGAAGTATAATATTGATCATCTCTCCAGTTGCGGCTGGCATTTAATGACGGGAAGTCGTTGGAGGGATTTTCAGGAGTCCAATAGTTGAAACATGAAGGGAATGCACCACCGGATGAGCTATACCAGGTAATAGGCTCATAGTAAAACATTTGCCCTTGGCGTAGATACATATAGATAGATAAATCGAAGTTTTTCCAGGTGAATGTATTTTGGAAACCTAGTGACCAATCGGGAGATTTATGTCCAATAATCTGCTTGTCATCGGCATTTACAGAATAAGGGTTCTCGGCATCATACCGGTTTGTTTTCCATGTACCATCTTCTTGTTCGAAGGATTTTTCCCAAACGCCATTGCTTATCTTTTCCATATTGGGTATTTCTACTTTTAAGTCACCGGGTTGTTTTCCGAATACGGCGGCATCAGCTTCTTCGCCATATTGCCATACACCTGCGATCTTGAAAGCGCGATATGACTGAAGAGCATCGCCAATATGTAAAGTATAGTCCCCATTCTCGATGAAGTCGGCAGCACCTTCTCCCAATGCTGTTACTTTTTCTTTGTTTTTGAAGAAGGTAACGGTACTTGTCCAATTAAAGTTTCTGCTCACAATGTTACGGGTAGTCAGCGTCAATTCTAAGCCTTTGTTCTGTGTTTTGGCTATGTTTCTGTTTATTTGGAAAACTGACGAAGCATTAAATGTTCCGTTGGTGGCCGGTACATTCTGTTTCCAAATGACACCTGTGGTGTTGGTTATGTAGTAATCTGCATTCAAGTCGATGCGGTTATTTAAGAAAGAAGCATCAATGCCAATATTTGTATTTTTTGAACGTTCCCACGTTAATTGTGGGTTACTGAGCTTTTGCGGGAAAGAGTATTGGGTAATCTGTTCATCTCCCAACCCCATGATACTTTGTGAGAGGATGGCCCAAGAGTCATAGGCGCTAATGCCGGCCGCACCTGTCTCTCCGTAGCCTATGCGAAGCTTTAAGTTATCCAACCAGTCGGAAGTTGATTCCATAAAACTCTCGTCTGAAATTCTCCAACCGGCAGAAAAAGCGGGAAAAGTGCTCCAACGGACATCTTTAGCTAATTTGGAGTTTCCATCGTAGCGCACAGAAGCGGAGAATAAGTATTTACCCAAGAATGAATAATTTAAGCGTCCTACAAAGCCCATACTTTTCCCCATGGAATATCCTGAACTGACAGTTTTATTTCCAACTGCGGCAGCCAAGTTTGTCCAATAATAAGTATTACTGAGGATGCCGACAGCATTTGAAGAAGAACTCTCGGATTGGCTATCTGAATATGTTGTTACACCTGTCAGCGTAAATTCATGGTCATTGGAAATTTTGAAATTGTAAGTCAGGATATTTTCCCATGAATATCCCCAACCGCGGCTGTTGCTTACCGAAGCTGATGTATATTGGGAGGTTTCTTCTTTACTGGCATTTAAAGCTCCAGTTCCTGCCTGGTCGTAGAATTGATAGGAACCATAACCAATGAACTTGTTAGTTGTATTGTAGTTTAGGTTCATACTCAAGCGAGATTCCAGACTAAGTCCTTTTAGTGGAGTGATACGGATGTAAGGCTGTAGATAGATTTTGAATTTATTTGCATTGTTGCGATATACATCACGATTTTGGTTAAGCAATAAGTTTACTTGTCTATTATCTTCAAGCACAGGATATTCATTTAATGAACCATCCTCTTTATATAGAGTACCGAATGGGTTAGCTCTCATTGCTTGAGATAGGTCACTGGATGTTTTCTCTTGCGTTGTATAAGAAGTTTGCATATGCATACCTGCTGTGAACCATTTGGTAACTTCCTGATTGATCCGGGCTGTTGAAGAATAAAGTTTATATTCATCATTTGTATACTGACCCTGCTCGTTAGAATAGTTCAGGGAGAAATAAGCCTGCGTCTTTTTTGTTCCTCCCGAAATAGAAAGAGAATAGTTTTGGGTGGAACCAGTCTGCATCATAGCATCTACCCAATCAATCGTATGACCGGCATTGACTGCATCTTGATAGATTTCATCATAAACAGTTCCATCATCTTCAATAGTCCCTGCCCATTTCCTTGCTTCCATACGTGTGTCAAGCCATCGTTGGGGGCTGTTCATTTTAGGTAAGGTGGACCATCCGTTAAATCCCAGATAGGTATTGAAGTTGACACTTAGTTTACCTTCTTCCCCCTTTTTGGTGGTGATAATGACAACGCCATTGGAACCGGAGGAACCGTAAACAGCAGTTGATGAAGCATCTTTCAATACTTCAATACTTTCAATATCGTTTGGGTTCAGTGTTTCATAATCGCCTGGCATTCCGTCGATAATAAACAATGGTTTGCCTGAAGCTGTGATAGAACGGTTACCGCGTAATTGCAGCGAAACGCCCGTGCCAGCCTGACCGGAAGACTTTGTAATATCCAAACCGGCTACTCTACCTTGTAATGCCTCCATAGGGTTGGCTGATGGAGTCAACTTTACAATATCGCTCTTGACAGATGAGACAGCTCCAGTCAAATCTCTTTTTTTCACAGTACCGTAACCCACTACTATCACTTCGTCCAAAGTTTTGGTGTCTTCTGTCAAAGTCACATTGAGATTGGGTTGAGCTTTCACACGTTGTGTGATGTAACCAATGTAGGAAATTTCAAGTGTTGTGCCTGCGGGCACCTTTATTGTGAAATTACCGTCAATATCGGTGATTGCACCATTACTTTGACTCCCTACTTGTAGTATGGTGGCCCCAATGATTGTCTCACCGGAAGCGTCCACTACTTTTCCTTTCACTACAATTTGTTGTTGCTGTGTTATGATAGATGTCGTCTGGATGCCAGTTGCAAAGGCGACATCAGGGACAACTAACAGACTTGTACACAGAACTGCAACGGAACATAATGGCCTGTATAGGTTTGACCATTCTGAGAAATGTTTTTTGTTTTGATACATAGTACTAACTTTAAAAAAATAACATTTTTTAGGTTATAATTCTATTTTGAATGACGTGATATTAATTAAATTGTAATCAGCTAATGAAGTTTTTTTAATAAATCTTGCATTAGAAATTATTAAAATGTTCTCTGTTGTTTTTAAGTAAAAGAATTGATGATTACAGAATATGAATTCTTCCGTCTTATTGTAGAGTTTAAGATTGACTTAACTTTCGCAGAAAAATATTCTTAGACTTTTTCTATTCTTTTTTCTTCTTGGGAACTAACGGTATTGTTTTTCTGCGAAAACTGAATAAGACTATGAATGGGAAAGAAATTTAGATTTAATTAATGGTATGAATAGACAAGTTGTTGTTAGTATTTATTTACTCCTTTTTATCTTGTTTCCGGCGAAAGCTCAGAATAGAGAGATAGCATGTAATGCGGATTCCGTTCAAGTTCTCCATCGCTATAAAATAGCTGTCTGTGACTGGATGATTTTAAAGCGTCAGAAGATTGGTTCATTTAAGTTGGTGCATGAATTGAATGGTGATGGTGTGGAACTGGACATGGGATCTCTTGGTAAAAGAGAAACATTTGATAATAAATTGCGTGATCCCCATTTTCAGCAACTATTTCGGGAGACGGCTCGGGAATTTCAACTGGAAGTTCCTTCCATTGCCATGTCCGGTTTTTATGGTCAGTCTTTTTTGGAGCGTGCCAATTATGAGGAGTTGGTTAGGGAATGTCTGAATGCTATGAAAGTAATGGATGCTAAAGTTGCTTTCCTGCCTTTGGGAGGAATTAAGGCGGGATGGGAAGGAGAGCCGGCGCTTCGGGCGGAAGTTGTAAAGCGGCTGAAGAAAGTTGGAGATATGGCTGCTGCCGAAGGTTTAGTTATTGGAATTGAAACCCAATTGGATGCCAAAGGAGATGTCAAATTGTTGAAAGAAATAGATTCCTTCGGTATTAAAATCTATTTTAAGTTTCAGAATGCATTGGAGAACGGGCGTGATTTGTGTAAAGAGCTCAAGATTCTGGGGAAAAAGAGAATCTGCCAGATTCATTGTACGGATACGGATGGGGTGACTCTTCGTTTTAATGAGAGGCTGGATATGAATAAGGTTAAAAAGACACTTGACAAGATGGGGTGGAGTGGCTGGCTGGTAGTGGAACGCTCACGGGATAAAGATGATGTGCATAATGTTAGAAAGAATTATGGGACGAATATTGAATACCTGAAGGAGGTGTTTCAGAAATGAATCTGTGAACCTTAAACATAGCATATATGAAGAACACAATTATTTTTTCTCTGTTTTGTTTCTTGGTGTGTTATTCTGTACATGGACAGACACAGAAACAACAAAGTGATAGCTTGCGTATGCGTATGGCATTCTCATCTATAGAAATTCCGAGTTATAAGAAGGAACTGGCTCTGCCACAGACATGGTTGATGAACATGTATGGAGATTATCCAGTGGATTTGTCCAGCGGACTTGTAGACATTTCAATTCCTATTTATGAAATAGAAACACCAAATCTGACATTACCTATTACAGCCAAATTTCATGCGTCAGGATTAAGAGCTGATGAGCAGATTGGGACAATGGGGTTGCGCTGGATAATGAATGTGGATTGTATGGTAAGTAGAAAGGTGAAAGGATATCCGGATGATTGTTTTTATGGAAGTGCGACTGCTCCTTTTGATAATAGAGTGAATGATCCTAATTATCTGCCGGATTTGGCTACACTATATGGCGGAACAGCATATAATAAAGAATTGTATACTTCTTATGCTATTTCTCCTAATATATTACCCTATTTACCTAATTACTCCGGTCCGGCTTCAGTCTTTAAGGATACAGAGTATGATTTGTTTTCTTATCATCTACCTTCCGGAAAGTCGGGTAAGTTTATACTCCACGATAGTGCCGGGATAAAGAAAGCATATACGATACCTTATGAACCTGTCAAAGTAGAGGTTAAAAGAGTTAATGGACATGGACTTTTCAATCAGGTTGTAATCACAGACGAAAATGGTATAACTTATAATTATGGCAAAACTGTTATAGGAGATGAAGGGAATACTGATTCGCAACAAATAAATGGTGATCCGATAGTAGTAGGTTGGCATTTGAATGCAATTATATCCGCAGACAAGAAAGATTCAATTCTGATTGAGTATCAGAATTTATGGGGAATAAAAACTAAATATTGGCAATCTATGGATTATATTATCAGGGATGATCATAAAGCTCAAATTCCTATAGATTGGCCTCCGTATCCATATTATATAAGTGATTTTTTTAGTGAGGAGATCAAGTCTAACCCGGAAGGTTATGCTATACATTATTATGATGAACTACCTAGTCCTCATTTCAACCATTTGTCTAAGATTATTTTTAAAGGAGGCACCGTTCTGTTTAATTATAGTAAAATCTTTGATAGCCATTTTCTTTCATCAATGGAGATATCCGATACGAATAGTGCAAAAACTAAAAAGATAGAGTTTACATATCAGGAAGATAACAAGCTTGTGTTGATGAATAAGTTATCTTTTGTGGATATTGATAATACGAATAGTACGGAAAAAGAAACTTATCAATTTGTTTATTATTCTCCTGATAGATATTTCATTGATGATTATGAAGATACTCAATCTGATTGGTGGGGATATTATTCATACTTACGATTTGATGTAATAAAAGATACTATCAGACTTGGTGATCCTTTACATTACTATATGGGCTGTCCGCAAACTGCTATTATTGGAAAAGGACTGTATAATGATAAGAATTCAAATTATGTAAGTATGCTATGTGGAATGATAAAGTCTATCATATATCCTACAGGAGGGAGAACTAATTTCAATTATGAAAGTAATTTTTACTATAAGCGGGATGTTGGGAAAGAAGCATGCGGTGGATTGAGAATAAAGAGCATAGAAAATATGGCAGTAGATGGAAAATCAGAATTTAAAACTTATAAATATAATCCGCAACGTAATGGTTATGGTAGCATGTCTGATTATTTACAGCCACCACGACGTTATTCATATAAAGGAAAAAATTTCATGACGGAAATGAATGTATCGGCTAATTATGTTGAATCAGGTGGGAAAATTAGTATAATGTCGACAGATTATAAAAGGCACACATACTCTAATTTACTACCTACGCAGTTTTTTGATTTTTACACCAATATTGTTTATTATGACGAGGTTATAGAATATCAAGGTAGAGATGAAAGTCATGTGGGATATACCAAATATTGTTATAAAGTTCAGCTACCGCAGAGTATCGAATACACGCATAGCCCGGATGCATTCAGCTACATAAACCAATATAATTCCAAACAACTCATCTATGTATTGCCACCAACAGCAGATACTGGAGCAAAACTTTGGAAGAAGATAGTGTATAATGGTGATGATCAGGTAATAGAGGAAACAATCTGTGATTATGAAATATTTAATAAAGGTACGCTGTATGACATGCCGATAAAGAAATTCTGGGAATTTAAGACAGGGAATGTAGACATATATCATGCTCGAGACGTTGATTTAATAATGAGTGACCAACATTTGGAACAAGTTTATGGTTACATCAATCAGGAGTATAAACTGGATGCCATTCGTCTTTCCAAAGAGACAACAAAGAAGTACACTCCTCAAGGAGTGGTTACTGAAGTGAAAAGAATAGAATATGATCCTGCTCATTTACTTCCTGTAAAGGAAATATCTACCGGGAGAACACCGGCAGATTCTATTTCTATTACCTATAAGCGCCCTTATCATTACACTCAATCACCCTACACGGGAATGGTAAACAAGAATATCCTGAACACAGTAGTTGAAAAGAAAGTATATAAAAACAATAGTTTACTTGAAACTGGTACTACTAACTATAAACAGTGGTTTACCGATATTTATGCCCCTATGAACTTTTGTTACCAAAAACAGGGAAATAATCAGGAAGTACGTTTAACTTATGAGTATAATCAGCATGGACAATTACAAGCTACCACAAAAGATAATTCCCTGAAAGTAGTGTACATATCCAACGCTTACTCTCAGCCGGTAGCTGTTATTGATCAAGCTACTTATAGCGAAGTGAAAGCTGCATTAGGCATTACGCTTATCGATAGGGTAGCCCGGAGTTATCTTGTATCGGACAATGATATGGTAAAACTAAATCAGTTGCGCCAACTCTTGCCCAATGCATTAATAACGACTTATACTTATAAACCATTGGTTGGTATAACTTCGTCTACAGAGCCTAATGAACAAACTACATATTATGAATACGATGGTTTGGGTCGCCTTAAAGAAATCTATATTAAGAATGGTAATCTTAAACAGGTCATCAATTCGTATGAGTACAACTTTAAATAGTTGATAGCGGGTTACTGACAAGAATAATGTTTACCTCTCATTAAATACATGAAAAATATGAAAGAATTGATATTTACCATATTGGGATGCTTTTTATCTCTTTCCTTTCAGGCACAAACATTGAGTTCTGATTGTAACCGCCCCAGAGGACGTGACCGTCTGATGAAACGTGTAGTACCCATTTGTGAAGCAGGAGAAGGTGGAACACAGCAAATTTGGGATTTTAGTGGATTGGAACTTCAGGATGCCAACTATGAATTGCAATATGTGGAACAAGGTGCCGATACTGTTATTGGTATAGAACACCGCACGATGTATTACTATCGCACTTCCGGTGATTCTCTTTTCTGTTTGGGATATGAAAACCCTACTACTTTAATTACTTATCAAAAGCCGGAGTTGCTCCTAACTTTTCCACTCTTTCAAGGTCGTGTAATGGCGGATTATTTTGATGGAGCAGGCAATTACTGCGAGCAATTGAACATTCGTTTGCGAGGTAAAAATTCAGTTGTGGCAGACGCTTCAGGTATGTTGATATTGCCGGGTGGCGATACCTTGCAGAAGGTTTTGCGTACTTATACTCATAAACGTATCCATCAGAGAATGACTCCGCAGATAATCATGCCGGATTCTTTGCGAGAGAATATTGTTCCTTTCGTTCTGAATCGTGATAGCATTGATTATTTATTGACCAATGATTCCATTCGTTTGGAAACTGAAATCTGGCGCTGGTATGCCGACGGCTATCGTTACCCCGTTTTTGAAACAGTGAAAAGCACTGTTTATAAGTTTGGCAATGCACATGAGCATTTTGCAACTTCTTTTGTCTATTTGCCCGAAGAACAATACTATGATTTACCGTATGATACCGATAATCAGGAGAAACGGGACTTGACGGACAACGAGAATTGGGAACGCGAATGGAAAAATAAGGTTAATGACAAAGGAAGCATTAAAGGAGACGAGACTTTCAGCTATCATTTCCAACTGGATGATAGTGGCTATTTACATATCGGTTATGAATTGCGACAGGCAGGAGGAGTCGTTTTGATATTGTTCGACCTTCAGGGACGCCAGTTATCGACAATTCATCATGCCAATCAGGCTATTGGGCACTATGAGGAGGCTATTTCTATGAGTCGTTACTCCCAGGGTGAATATCTGCTACGGATTTCAGCAGGAGATAAAATGTATGGAGAAAAACTATACTATTCAGGAAAGTAATTTGGAAATGAAGATTCTTTTCAGAAACTTACTCTCTAAACTTAGTATCAACGTATAATAATCAGTATATGAATAAGTTCTTATTTGCATTTGGATTCCTGCTCACTTTGTGTAACCCAATTTATCCGCAGGAAGCAACTCAAAACTATATACGTACCCGTGTTATGCTGAATGAATCGGGTAGTTCTTATATGGATGAGATTGTTTATTATGACGGTTTGGGACGTCCTTTTCAGACTGTTCAGAAAGGAATTACTCCTTCACTGCAAAGTCTAATTTCCTTACAGGAGTATGATGAAGTCGGTCGTAAGGGCAAAAGCTGGTTACCGGTAACTTCTGCATCCCATTATATGGGTTCTGCTGATGTCATCAGTAGTGCCCCCGGAAATTATAATAACGATTCACATCCCTATCACCAACCGGTTTATGAATCTTCCCCGTTGAATCGTATCATTCAGCAATATGGGCCGGGTGCCGATTGGTATAGCGGACATCCGGTGGCAACGGAATATCTGGCAAATACCACCGTTTCTCCACTTCATTGCATTAATTACTCCGTAAACAGCTCAGGCGGTTTAGTCAATAACGGTAACTATGTGGCTACTCAACTATATGTCACCAAGGTAACTGACGAAGACGGCAATGTAGGTTATACTTTTATTGATAAGCTTGAACGTACGGTACTGACTCGGCAAATGAAAGACAATATAACGCATGATACATACTACGTTTATGATGACTACGGAAATTTGTGTTTTGTCCTTCAACCGATGTATCAGGAGAGTACTAACCTTTCCCTTTATGCTTTTCAGTATAAATATGATAGCCGTAATCGCTGCATAGAAAAGAAGCTTCCCGGTGCGGACGCTATAAAATATGTCTACGATCTTGCTGATAATTTAGTTTTCTCTCAAGATGGGAATCAACGTGTGGCGAGCTTGTGGACATTTTATCTTTATGATAAGTTCCAGAGGCTGACAGTGAAAGGCGTATGTAGTAATACCAATACATCTTCGGCGTCTTCGAGTGTTGTTACCTGTACACGTGTAAACAGCAATACCGGCCTGGGAAATAGCGGATATACATCTAGTTTTAGTCTTACTTCTCCTGTAGCGCATCAGGTGAATTATTATGATACGTATGATTTTCGGGCGTTAACCGGGTTTATGAATGCAACTTATTTTCCTGTTGCTTCGGTCAATGCCAAAGGTTACCTGACGGGGAGTGTGACTGCTATTTTAGAAAGCGGCACGAAGCTTTATTCCGCTAATTATTACGATAAAAGAGGAAGAGTGTCAAAGTCTGTATCTGGTAATCATTTAGGCGGATATGAAACAACGAATACCACTTACACTTTTACAGGTAAGCCTTTGATTATTCAACATATCCACACTATAAGTAAGAATGGTACTCAAGTGGGTACTCAAACGGAAATATATACTTATACGTATGATCATGCGGAGCGTGTAACTAAAACACAGTATGCCTTGAATGGAAATATCGTTACTCTTGCTACTAATACTTATGATAATTTAGGCCGGTTGTTAACCAAATCTCCTCATGGTTCCTCTATCAATAAACTAACTTATACCTATAATCTTCGTGATTGGTTAACTGAAATTAAAAGCGCTAAGTTTACTCAAAATCTATATTATAACACCGGTAATAATACTGCTTGTTATAATGGAAATATAAGTAGTATGACCTGGAAAAGCGGAACCGAATCCGCTACCCGTGGCTATAAATTTACTTATGATAACTTGAATCGTATGAAGAATGCTGTATACGGTGAAGGCGCTACCATATCTGCTAATGCGGGACGTTTTTCAGAGAATATCACAGGTTATGACAGGAATGGTAATATCACATCCCTGCAGCGTTATGGAAAGTCAAGTGGCACTGCTTATGGAATAATTGATAATCTGACTATCGCTTATATTGGCAATCAATTGAAATATGCGAATGACGCTGCTACCGATCCTCTTTATAATGGTGCATTTAACTTTGTAAACGGTTCGAACAGTACGGGAAATGAATATATCTTTGATAGAAATGGTAACTTGCAGCAGGATTATAATAAGAAGATATCTAAAATTCAATATAATCAGTTAAATTTGCCAAGTACGCTGCAATGTACAAATGGCAACCGCGCGGATTATTTGTATGGCGCTGATGGCGTGAAACGACGTGTAACTCATAAAACAGCGATTGCCAATATATCTGTGCCGATGGGGCAGATAAAGGAGTTGACAAGTGGTCAGGTTTCTCAGACTCATACAACTGATTATTGCGGCAATGTGATCTATGAAAATGGGAATTTGAGCAAGATTCTTACGGAAGAAGGCTTTGTAACTGTCAGTGGAACAACGCTCACTTATCATTATTATTTAAAGGATCATCAAGGTAATAATCGTGTGGTATTGCACCAAAACGGAACCACTGTTGAGCAGGTTAATCACTATTATCCTTTTGGAGGTTTGTTTGGAGAGGGGGCTGCAACAAGTAGTCAGGCTTATAAGTATAATGGGAAAGAGCTTGATAGGATGCATGGGCTGGATTGGTATGATTATGGGGTAAGAATGTATGATGCGGCATTGGGAAGATTTCACACTAATGATAGGTTTGCGGAGAAATACTATTCTATGTCAACGTATCAGTATGGAGCGAATAATCCAATTAGAAACGTAGATGTAAATGGGGATAGTCTTGTTGTTCTTCATCTTACTACTGGTGAGCATTTAGGTATGTTAATTCAGGATAATTCTGAACAATGGAAATATTATTCTTTCAATGGAGATAAAATATATAATTCAACTGAAGGGAGTATGGGTGGAGGACCTGAAGATAACAAAGGAGAGCGGTCCTGGTCAAGTCCTCAAGCCTTTTTGGATGATAGTTATAATCAATCGACTTCTAAGGAGGATTTGGAGAACGGAGAAGTAAATGGATATGGCTATCAAGAAGGTTATATGATTCCCACGTCGGAAGAACAAGATAAAATAGTGAGAGAAGCATTCCTTGCAACAATTGATCAAGGATATTCTTTGATAAAAAATCAATGCTCTATGGCTGTACAAAAAGCTTTAAATGCTGCAGGCCTTAAAACTCAAGTTAATTATGCTTATTCTCCTATGGGGGCTCCAGCCTTGTATAGTTCTAACGCACAATATAATCCATATCTACCAAGTGTAGCCTATAGAACAATTGTAGCAAATAATCCAAATGGAATTTACTTTAAAAAAAGGTAATATGAATCTGAAAAATCACAGAAGGCAGGTACTTATTTCATTATGGTGGCTTTTGGAAGCTTGTATTCTTTATTATTATTTTGCTTCGCTTGGAGTCGGTATTGTGATAATTACTTTATTATTGATATTTTTTTCATGCATGCTACTTCTGTTTAAATCTTATAAGATAAGGGTATTCATTTATTTGTTGTTATCCGTATATTCTATTTTTTCTCTATTGGGAATGTGTCTTTTATATTTGTTTTCAGTGAGAGTTGAGCAATATGTTTGGCGCTATATTGCTATGTTTATTATTGTAGTTGTGAACATAGCAATTTCTTTTAGCGGTTTTTGGTATAACTGGAAAAGAAGCGTTCCCTTGGAATGAGGGAAGGCTAAAAGTAGAAAGTTGGCTAGGAGGAAACTACTTTTGACCCTTCAGCGGAATCTTATTCTATATGCTTATTGTGGTAATAATCCTATTACCCGAATTGATCCAGACAATTGTCTTTACTTCAGAAAGTGTAAAAGAACAATTGTATAATGTGTTTAGAAATTTATTTTATTATGAAAGTAAATAAAATATTTATAATAGTGGCAGTTAGTATTTTAATATTGCATTTTCCACTAATGGTTTATAGCAAATCAACTAATATAAGAACTGTTTTCCCCTATTTGGCAGATATATTAGACAGTTATTGTAGTTATTATCTTACTGGCCCCAATAATTTGAAAGAATTAGAAGAATTTACAGATGATATGTATGAGATTTTTCCAGATGAATTATTTTATTATAATATATTGAAAATAAAAACATTTCCTATGTTAGAGCAGAATATTGACGATTTGTATTTCGTGAATAATACATGCTTATTTAATTTGAGGCTCAAAGAAACTATTTTGTATTCATCTGATGATACTTTACCGTGCTGCTTTGATATTAATTTGGCTTATCCAGAGGAACGTTTGGCCATAATAATAAAGAAAATAAGATATTCTATGTATGCATTTGATCAAGCTGGAAAGTGTATCTTCAAGATACAACAATTACAGGAAAAGGTTTATTCTGAAATGAAAAATATTTATATAGAGTATAATGTGAATAAACAAAATATCGTTTTACTTGAATTCAACACGGATAAGGGATTGTCAGCTTATTGTAAAAAAGATAGAATAAATTGTGATAATGCTTATTTTGGAAAAATAGGCGATGTATTAGAACTAGTTTGTGAAGAGTATAAGATTAAAAAAATGATTTTCTATGTATTTAGTTTATTGTAATTCGCTTGCTTAGATAGGATATAGTATGAAGTATTTTACTGTAGATGATTCACTTGATGAATTGGTTGTAGGAAAAGATTTTCAGTTTATAAAGGGGGATAATTCAGAGGCTCCTGAGGCATTGATTTACTTCATATTGTTTCTAATTGTATAGACTGTGTTGATTTTAGAAAGTCATCTTTCATGGAATGTGACCTTTTTTCAAAAAAAATATGCTGATGCTTTTGTCAGCTCTAAAGCGGACTTGTATCAACAGAGGAGTATAATTAAAAAGGAAAAAGGAATAAGTCGTACCATTTGGGGAGAGAGAATCGTGATGAATGACCATTTTGATAAAGAGCTTGATTTCTTTTCAATAGGGGTAATTGATGCTCATACATATATAAGTGAACGTTTAAAAAACGCCGTTGAAGCAAATGGTTTAATGGGGTGGGTTTTTACTCCGACTACTAAATTGGTTGTAGAGTAACTGTTTACCTGTATATATTTGGCATTTTGATATGTTATAACGGAAAATTGTTAGCTTTTTGTAAAACAATAGAGCCCCTTTATATTTGCCGCTTACAAGGAGTTAAGAGTTTGTCAGCAGGAAGTTAACTCCTTGTTGACAAACTCCTAACTTCTTGTCGACAATAAATGGACTTCTTGCATTTGCTTGATAATCAAATGTTAACTATTTTCCACCCCCCAATTGTACGCGTCGCACTGTCGAAGTTCACCCCGACCTTGACTATCTGTCTGCCATCCGATTGATAAGGAATGGCGTACTGTTTGCTGTCTATCTGAGTTAAAGCCTCTTCGGGGGTACCATCGAACTTAAACTCAAAGACGTAAATGGCATCTTTCATCTTTACGACAACATCCGCACGGCCGATGGCACTTTTCACTTCAGCGTCCACATATTGTCCCATTAAACGGAACAAAAGGTAAAAAATGGTTTGATAGTGCTTTTCGGTTTTGTTCTCCAAATCATTGGGAATAGAAGCAAAAAAGGAACGGGTACGCTCCAGGCAACTTTCAATATCGCCTTTGCGTAAATCGCGGATAAATGAAACGACATAGAAGGTGTTATTTTGCCCGGGAAGGTGTACGTAGGCAGGCAGCAGAGATTCTATAAATCCTTTGCGTACTTCTCCGTTGGGGTATGCCAACCGGTATATTTGGAAATCCGGATCATAACCTTTGATGGTGAGATAACCGCTTTGATAGAGCACTGGGATGGGACTTGTTATCCGTTCGGTCGGTGCGTCAAACTGTTCATCGGTAGCTTCTACACTTTCCAGTTCGCGCACGTCAAAATCCACTTCCTGAAGCAGGTCTATCAGGAAAGTGGGTGTACCTGTGGAAAACCAGAAGTTCTTATATTCTTTTGCATCAAAAGCATTGAACAAGCTAAAGGGGTTATAAATATCTTCGCAATGCTTGCTGAAGTGGTAACCGTCATATTGCTGCTTCAGATGCAAGCAAGCTTCATCGTAAGTTTCACCGTTTGCTTCAGCCATTCGAGCGATATCCGATTTCAATTGCGTCAGCAATTCCTGCTCGGTGATACCGCACAGTGCACTGAAGTCATCACGCATACTGATGTTTTTCAAGTTGTTCAGTTCACTGAATATACTCATCTGGCTGAATTTGCTGATTCCCGTAATAAAAAGGAAGCGCAGATATTGTCCCAAACCTTTAAGCGGACTGAAAAACTTGCGCATTTCGTTGCGGAGCTGTTGTTGAAGCGGAATATCTGAGTTGCTGTCCAGTAGTGGTGCGTCATATTCGTCAATCAGCACAGCTATGGTTTTTCCGGTCTGTTTGTAGGCTCTCAATATGATCCCCTGCAAACGTTCTGCTGAAGTTGTTTCTACTTCATCTTTTCCATAAATCTTTTCCCAGCGATGCAGGAAAAGGTTCAGTTGTCCAGTGAGATCAGTCAGTTCTGTGTATTTCGTCAGGCTGAAGTCTATGTGTAGTACCGGATAAACTGTCCATTCCTTTTCCAACTGTTCCATTGCCAGGCCTTTGAAAAGTTCTTTTTTTCCTTGAAAATAGGCTTCGAGCGTAGATATAAGTAAACTTTTGCCAAACCGACGGGGACGGCTGAAAAAATAAACTTTATCAGTATTAGCTAATCTGTAGACTAATTCCGTCTTATCAACATATACACATTGCCGGTTGCGCAATTCTTCAAAGTTTTGTATTCCTATCGGATAACGTCTGTAATTCTCTTCCATATCTGCTGATTTTTAGCGTTTACAGTTATGGCAAAGATAAGGCTTATTCTTTGAATTCGCGCATTTCTATTTGCAATATGTGATAGGAGAGGGGAAAATAGATAAACTTAATTCCGCAGTCACTATCTGGAGCCGATACTTCTGGTTGTAGTTTGCAAAGCTATCGGCTTTTAACTCCTGAGGCAACTTGTTTGACGCTAACTCCCTTTAAATCCTTGTTATAAGCGTGAATAAGAAAGTTGAATGATAGAGGAGAAACTTGATATGCCCCTTACTTTTTCCCCTAAAGCCTTAAGGTTAATGTTATTATGCTAGTAAGCATTCGGTCTTGTGCATTCCTCTTTGTTCCCTCTCCCCTAAGTAAAAAGCCTGAGACTTTTCAAATCCCAGGCTTTTTAGTAATGCTTAAAAAATAAGTTGGTATGAAATATGTCACAAATAAAAGTAACTTGGGTTCCCCACGCCCTCCGGATCTCTTATTATCGGGGGAGATAATTCCCGGGAGGAGAAGGATTGAGATAGTATTATTCATCATTTAGTTCATATCTTTTCACTTCATACGGGATGATAACTCTTCTAATTCCTAACAAAAGATATTCATGGTGGGAAAAAGTATTAGAATCCGTCTCTCTTTTTGTAAAGTCAATGGAAAAACCTTATATTCTCTGCTTACAGGAAGTTAACTTCTTGTCGACAAACTCTTGACTTCTTGCCGACAGAAAATGTATTTCTTGTAATCTTTTAATAATCAATGGTTAAGCATTGGCCTGAAAGAGTTGTTTTGTAATTATAGTTGCCCTGTATTTTACGTGCCCCTTCTGCTTTTCATCCCCTTCTGCTTTGCACCCGCTCTTACTTTACGCTTCCCTCTGCTTTGCATCCCCTCTTACTTGCTCTTACATAGCGTTTTCTTTACCTTTAGATGCTTTAATTCTGTGTGCCTACATCTGTGGTTTACGTGCTTCACAATCGTAGGTATACTGCTTCACATATGTGAAGCACTTGAACCACATACGTGGACATGCTAAAACATCGCTTGTCAGCGGAAGAAACATGGAGTGTAAGCAGAAGGAACATGGGTGGTTAGTGAAAGAAATACAGGCCGGATGACGCAAGATTATGACGTGTACTGAACGGACGAAGACGTATATCAAGCAAAAAGCGGCATACCTTCCATGCTTTTCTTCATAAAAAGGCATAAAAATAGCAGATTGCCAAACAGTCATTTTGAGCATCTTGTATGATGTATCCGGCAGATTATGAGTGATATATAGAGAGAGATAGATTGGTGCAGGCAAATTTACCTACACTTTTTTTTATTTGCTGCCACCACCGCTCTAGCCCCGATGAATAAGGAGATGCAAGATATGAGTGCAAGCGTGCAGGTAAAAGTGTGTGTAAACTAATAGTAAGCCTGAGTTCAAGTTATAAATACAGGATATCCGATGAGTAAAGCTTTAAATAGGCATTTCTCTTTTTTTGTTCTTTTTAGGTGATTACATATTTTTTAGTTGTTCGTCCTTTGTATGTGAAAATACATATTGAGTCCAATCAATGGATTTTATATTTTTGAATTAAAATTAGTAAACAGATGAAAAAAGAAGAAATCTTTTCTGGAAAAACACAAGGCAAATATCTGAGCGCAGCGAAGATTATTTGTTTCTCTTTCTTGTTTTCGATTCCTGTAGCGGCATTTGCTGAAAGCGTGGTGGAAGTGCCTGCGGTAAGCGTGGTTCAACAGCAGGGAATAGTGAAGGGAACGGTGGTTGACGAACAAGGCGAAACGGTTATTGGTGCTAATATCAAAGTAGTAGGCACTACTGTCGGTGCTATTACGGATCTAAACGGTATGTTTAGTGTGAATGCACCGGTAGGGGCAAAACTTGAGATATCATTTATAGGATATGTAACTCAAGTGGTGACTGTTCCGGCAAGTAGGAGCCTTAAAGTAATACTAAAGGAGGATTCGGAACTACTGGATGAAGTTGTTGTCGTTGGTTACGGAACACAGCGCGTGAAAGACTTGACTGGTGCGGCAACTAATGTGAAGATGGAAGATATTCCCGATTTACCTGGTACATCCATACTTGACGCATTATCCGGTCAAGTAGTGGGACTTTCGGTTACGCAGAGTGACGGCCGCCCGGGATCTACCGGTTCGTTTAAGGTACGCCAACCGATGAGTTTTGATAAAACAGGTAATTTCAGTCAACCATTGATTGTTATTGATGATGTGGTTCAGGTAGATGAAAATGGCGAACCTTCAATGACTGCTTTCAATATGCTGAATCAATCGGAAATAGAAAGTATGACCGTATTAAAAGATGCTTCTGCGGCTGTTTATGGCTCGCGGGCTTCTTCTGGTGTTATTTTAGTGAAGACTAAAAGAGGTAGCGTAGGTGCTCCGAAAATTTCTTATTCCGGTAAATTGGATTTCGCAGATGCAGTAAGTCATCCGAAAACTATGAATGCTTACGAATTGGGCGTATTCACTAATCGTTTGTTTGATCAGACTGATATGGTGAAGGGTAATAACGATAACTTAAGATATAAATACTCGGCTGCGGAATTGGAAGCTTTAAAAGGGCTAAATTATAACTGGTTGGATGAAGCATGGCATTCTTCTCTTTCGCACCGTCACTCTCTGACAGTCAATGGTGGTTCAGAGAAGGTTACTTTTTTTGCTGGTATTAATTATCAGGAACAGGATACTAATCTTGGCGATGTACAGGACTATAGTAAATGGACATTCCGTGCTGGTGGTAATGTGAAAGTCACTTCCGGATTGAATTTATCTGCTTCGATATCCGGTTATAATAGCAGTAAGGTTGGTAATAACATTCAGACCAATGTAGGTGCGGGTCCTTGGGGAAATCAGATTGCATCCAGAGATTATGCGATGCTGAATCACATGCCCAATTATATACCTTGGGAAACCTCAATTTACGATGAAGTCAGTGGAGAGACAAAAAGCTACTTCGTGTCTCCTTGGGGTGGTCCGAAACTTCTGAATACTCAAGTAGATAGTAAAGTTAGCGGATATCCTGTGTGGAATTATTTTGCAGAAGAAGCTTCCAAATCAAGAAGTTATAATGATGCCAATGGCTATAATGCAAATTTCTCATTAACGTATGATGTGCCGTTTATAAAAGGTTTAAGCCTTAAAGGTACTTATGCAGTCTCTTTTCATAATTCGCATTCTGAGATTGTTGGTGATTATTTACATTTAGCTCGTGCAGGCAATACTAATGAAGAGGGGATGCATTTATTGGGCGATTACACTACATGGAATTTTATTAATTTAGGAGATCCGGATGGAACTCTTCTTGACAAGAAACCAACGGTAAAATATGGTAAAAAAATGAGTAAGAGTGAGCAGTTGAATTTTGCTATTTCTTATAGTCGTGTTTTTGGAAAGCATGATGTTTCAGCTACAGCAGTGGTGGAACGTGCAGAGAGTGAAGGAGATGAGTTGTTGCAAATGTATGGAGGCATTGGTATGTCATACGGAGGGACAAGTGCTACAGCTGGGACTTTGATAACGGATGATGAAGGCACTCATTACGAAAAATATGAAAGTGGCGCTCTTTCTTATATTGGTAGGGCAAGTTATAAATATGACAATCGTTATTTGGCACAGTTCGTATTCCGTTCAGATGCATCTACTAAATTTGCTCCCGAGAATTATTGGGGCTTCTTTCCCACAGGTTCTATTGGATGGGTGACATCTGAAGAAAAATTCTTTAAAAACAGTGTATTAGGAAAAGTTTTTGATTTCATGAAGGTGCGCTATAGCTTGGGTAAAACAGGTAAGGATAATGTGAAAGCGTGGCAGTGGATGCAAATTTATAATATTAATCCTACCGGTGGTATGGGATTTGGTCCGATGGGGGGACAATTCACCGGTGGTGCCGTTATTAATGGTACAGCCAATCGTGACATCAAATGGGATACAACTATCAAACAGAATTTCGGTTTGGATATGAATGTACTGAATAATCGCTTATCTGTAACTGCTGATTTCTATTATGACAAGACCAAAGATTTGATAATGTTTGTTTCTGATGCTGAAGAACCTATTTATATTGGTGCCAAACTGCCTTCTGTAAATTATGGTAAGAAGAATGCATGGGGGATTGAACTTTCTGTAAGATGGAGTGATGAAATTAAACAATCGTTACTTCCGTCATGGGGACCAATTAAGTATTCTGTAGGAATGGATTATGGTATTTCATGGAACAAGACAGTACTGGGGGATGAAGCCACGTTTGATTATCCTGCGGAAGTTGCGAATCAGTCAAGTTGGACTGGCTATCGCGGTATGGGGGGAGAATATGGTTTCAGAACATGGAAGCACACAAGTAGTGGTGATGGTATACTCCGTAATCAGACCGATATTGATAACTATTGGAATTATTTGACTGAACTTGCTGAAGCGGCTGGTGTTTCTCCAAATTTTTTAGGTATTACTTCAAAAGAAAAGATGTATCCCGGTATGTTGGTATACGAAGATATTGCTGGAGATATCGATACGAAAAACAAAACGATTGCCGGACCTAATGGGGTTATCTCTAAAGATCATGGTGAAGACTATGTGAAATTGGCGGATAATCGCCAGCATGGCATCAATACGAAATTAAGATTACAGTGGGGTAATTTCAGTTGGTCGGCTCAGATTGTAACTTCGTGGGGAGGATTCCTTGACTATCGCGGTACACAAGCTAAGGCAGATAGCTTTATATGGAGTCAGTTTTCATATGTTAATGATATGTTCGATGTAACGGATAATCCTAATGGCCGTTATCCGATTATGGCTGCGGGTAATGCGTATGGTGAAACTTCTGACTTTTGGCAAGTATCTTCATTCCGTATGTACGTACGTAATATGACATTTGCTTATTCAATTCCGAAGTCTTTGCTGAAAAAAGTGAATATTGATGCTCTCTCTATTAATCTGACAGGTAATAACTTATGGGATTTCCATAATCCGTATCCAGATCATTTTGTCAATAGGTATGATGGCATTAAGACAGGGTATCCAACCTTGAGAACCTGGAGCTTGGGACTTAATCTTACGTTTTAATGATGCGATTTGTAATATTAAAAAATGAGTGATATGAAATGTGTTAAAAAGATATTTATAGGTGCAATAGGTTTGCTGATAGGACTGTCTTCGTGCAGTGACGAGTTCTTGAAAGATAAAAAGGACTATAATAATATGACTACTGTCAATGTGTTTAGCGATAAGACGCAGGCTACTGCCGTATTTGCTACCATATACAAACAGATATTGTCAAGGTATAATTCTCCCCTTTGTGGTTCCGATCCTTTGATGAGACAAGCTCAAAGTACCGGAGGGAACCAGCATGTTTTCTCTGAAGAAATGACAGGCTGGAAGGGTAGTAATTACTCAGGTGCTATAACGAAAAATGTAAAAGCGGGAAATCATATAGGAAATCCTCCTTATTGGAATGACCCTCGCAATAATACCAGTAATTTCAATAATTATACTCGTTGGACTTTATTCCCCAACGTATATTTGATAAATAATTATATTATAGAAATAGACCGTTCGCGTTCATTGATTGCTGATGAAGAATTCTGGAATAACTTGAAAGGGCAGGCTATATTTGCCCGTGCATGGCTTTATTTTGATGCCACGCGCGAATGGGGTGGTTTTCCTTATTATTGCACGGAGGTGGATATGCCCGAAATGAATGACCGCTCTTTGCGTATGCCTATACAAGAATGCATCGATAAGATTTGTGCAGACTTTGAAAACGCGGCGAAGTTACTTCCTGCAAAGTGGGATGGAGATAACTATGGTCGTTTCACTTCTGTTGCAGCGTTGGCTATGGCAGCTCGTGCGCGAGTATTTATGGCAAGTCCAATTTTCAATGCAAATTGGGATGATACAAGTAGTAAGCGCTGGCAAGCAGCATTAGATGCTTCGTTGACTGCTTTGGCAGCAGCGGATGCTGCCGGACACGGTACGAATGTAACGGATATTGAATCGTGGGATAAGGCTTTTTATAACTATAATGGAACGTTCAATCCGGAGGCTATTATAACTGTCTTAATGAATGATGAGTCAATGATCAGCGGAACATTCAATAAGTGGGAAGAAAAAATCCGTCCCAGTGCAATTGCATACAATGACGGTGCGGGGATTCCAGCTCCGGATGAAATACTGAAAGCTTTTCCTATGAAAGACGGTAAACCGGCCATTGCTGAAAATGGTTATGATGATGATAAATTCTACCGGAATCGCGACCCACGTTTCTATCGTACATTTGCTTTCTCTGGTTGCGAATGGCCGGGAATAGCAAATAAGCAACTTTGGTTGTTTGCATATAAATTCAGCGATAGCGATGGAAATATGTATCGCTATACGGATGGGAAAAAAGGTGATGGCGGTGCACAAGGAAAGAGTCGTGCTATTGTATGGAAAATGACTAATCCTAATATACTACAAGGTGCAGAGGCGACGAGTGGAACGGACATCATGGAGTATCGTTATGGAGAATTATTGTTGAATGTGGCTGAATGTTATGCGGCTCAGGGGAAAGCAAGCGAATGTTTGCAATATTTAGGGAGAATTCGTAGTCGTGTAGGTATTTCAAATACAAACAACTATGGTCTAGGAAATATTTCGGACCGCTATCAACTGATAAAAGCTGTGTTGAATGAACGTCAAGTTGAATTGGCTTACGAAGGCAAGCGCCCATGGGATTTGAAGCGTTGGCTGTTATTTGAAGGCGGTGCCGGATTCGATCCCAATATCGGTGGTGGATATAATAGTGCAACCGGTGAATATGATCCTGTTGCATCATGGGGAGCAGGTTGGAAAATCTATGATGGTAAAGATGGAAGACCGGAATACTCAAGAGTCAATAATGTACTGACTAAGTTGGGAATGAAACCTCTGTCAGGTACTAAGCATACCAGTAAAATCTGGGGGTATGATTTGGATAATGTTCATGCAGTTCCTGAGTATATCGAATCGGAAGTAAATCACCCGTTAGTTGGCAATGAATTATTAAATGCTGTACCCGCCATTAAGAAAGATATGAATGAGGCTGACCGTAATCTTGCTTTCGATAAGTTGGAACGACTCTGTGAAGGTGTTGGTATAAAGACTTATGATCCGATTGAGAAGATGGGGCATAAATATGGAATGGAATCCGGTTCAAAGGAGACAGACCAGAATTTCTTGTTTGCTTGGAGAGGTTGGTATTATATCTATCCGATTCATTATGATATGTATGATCCGGCAAAAGGTAATAGCTGGATTGAACAAACTGCCGGTTGGATGATAGAGAATAGAACTCCTTCCTGTCTTACCGTAGACGAACAAAACGGTACATATTATTATTGTACTCCGGAGGAATAATAATTCTTTCTGTTTACGATCTGAAGATTGAATCTGATGTAAAGGTCAGGTTCAATCTTTTTTATTATAAAGTCCCTTACTGCCGATTACAAAGGTTCATCTTTTTCGTCCTATTATTGATAATAATTTATGTATAATTGTAAACTATAAAAACATGATGAATAGAATTTTATCTCTCCTTACTTTATTCTTTTTTTCAGTAGTGGTATCTGCCGCGGATATAAAATTAAATACGAGAAATCTTCCGGCAAATGTTGTAACTGAAGCTCAGCAAAAGACAGCTAAGGTAATGGACAAACTTTTATTGGCCAATGATTCCATCCGTGAGAATATTCAAATCGTTATAACAAACCGATATCTGGAATTAAGGGAAATTCATCTGAATTATGATAAACGGAACAAGACGATTGAGGCGAGAGGATTACCTAAGGAAGTGGAAGCAGAAGAGCTGGAACGTTCGTACTATCAATATAACTCTGATTTATATCGCTCCCGCTTTGGCTATGAGGCTTGGCTCTCTTTCTACCTGAATGATAAACAAGTAGAAATGATCAAGGATGCTATGACCTACAATTTATTCCATATACGCTATGACGATTTTATGGATTTGTTACCAAATCTGACAGGGGCGGACAAAAATAGAGTGTATCATTGGTTGGTAGAGGCACGCGAGTTCTGTATGGACTTCGAAACTCCTCGGAAAATGCGCCAGATGTTTACAAAATATCGGGGACGCATCAATAATTATCTGTCCAGCCGTGGATATGATTTAAGAAAAGCGACAGAGGAGCAAGAGGCACGTAAGATGAAAAATAAATAGTTCCTTCTGATTACAATTCTTCTTTCTTATCGTCTTATTATTGTATTTTTGAAAAGCAATCGGACAAAACCAATAAGATAATGAAAAATAAACTTGTATTTTTGGCGGCCTGTGCCGTCACAGTGTTGATGCCGGCTACTGTTAAAGCTCAGTACCCTGGGATAACTAAAGAAGCTGGAGAAATCAGTGGAAAAATAATGTCTGAAGGGCGTCAGCGCTCGGATGAGGCATGGGCGAAAGCTTTACCTATTGTCGAGAAAGAAGCCAAAGAAGGACGTCCTTATATACCTTGGGCTTCCCGTCCGGACGATCTGCCTCAGGCTAAAATCCCGGCATTTCCGGGTGCAGAAGGAGGCGGTATGTTTAGTTATGGTGGTCGTGGTGGTAAGGTAATTACTGTAACCAATCTGAATGATCGTGGACCGGGCTCTTTCCGCGAAGCTTGTGAAGTGGGTGGAGCTCGTATCATTGTTTTTAATGTAGCAGGTATTATCCGTTTGGAAACACCGATTATAGTTCGTGCTCCTTATATTACTATTGCCGGGCAAACAGCTCCTGGTGATGGGGTGTGTATTGCCGGAGAATCTTTTTGGGTAGATACACACGATGTTGTAGTACGTCACATGCGTTTTCGTCGTGGAGAAACCAAAGTTACCCGTCGTGATGATTCCTTTGGTGGTAATCCGATTGGTAATATCATGATTGACCATTGCTCCTGTACTTGGGGATTAGATGAGAATATATCTTTTTATCGCCATATGTATAGCCCGGGTGAGGGTTATAAAGATGAGAAACTTCCAACCGTGAATGTTACGATTCAGAATACGATTTCAGCTCAAGCATTGGATACTTATAATCACGCTTTTGGTAGTACTTTGGGTGGTGAGAATTGTGCTTTTATGCGTAACCTTTGGGCTAGCAATGCAGGGCGTAACCCATCTGTGGGCTGGTATGGTATTTTCAATTTTGTGAATAACGTTGTGTATAACTGGGTACACCGTTCGATGGATGGCGGTGATTATCGTGCGATGTTTAATGTGGTCAATAACTATTATAAACCGGGACCGTTAACTCCGAAAGATTCTCCTGTCGGACATCGTATTCTAAAGCCTGAAGCTGGACGTAGCAAACTTGACTATAAAGTATATGGTCGTGTTTTTGCTGATGGTAATATTATGGAAGGGTACCCTGAAATTACAAAAGATAACTGGGCTGGCGGTATCCAGATTGAAAATCAGAGAAATACAGATGGCTATACGGAAAATATGCGTGCCTATGAGCCGTTCGCAATGCCTTATATCAATATTATGTCAGCCGGTGATGCTTATGAATCTGTATTGAAAAATGTAGGTGCAAATATTCCTTGCCGTGACATTGTCGATCAGCGTATTATACATGAAGTAAGAACTGGAGAAGTTTATTACGAAAAGAAACTTCCGAAAGATGCTTATGGTGATATGTGGGGATTGGCGGAGAAATCACAGGATGAGGACGGTCATTTCAAATATCGCCGCTTGCCGAAAGATTCATATAAGAAAGGTATTATTACAGATATTCGTCAGGTTGGCGGCTATCCTGAATATAAAGGTACTTCTTATGTAGATACTGACGGTGACGGTATGCCAGATGCATGGGAAACAGCCAATGGCTTGAATCCTAATGATCCGAGTGATGCTAATAAAGACTGTACCGGTGATGGGTATACCAATATTGAGAAATATATTAATGGCATCAGTACAAAAAATAGAATTGATTGGACTGATATGAAGAACAATTATGATACATTGGCAGAGAAAGGAAAATTGATGTAATTATGAAAAAAATACTATTACTCTCAATCCTGCTTTGGACGGGATGGGTATCCGCTCAGGCCATTGACTTGGATAAAGAGAATCGTGATCCTAAATATGTAGAATCTATAGTTAGCCGTTCACAGAAAATAGTAGATAAACTTGGTATAAACGATGCAAAGGTTGCTGAAGATGTACGCAACGTTATTGCTAATCGCTATTTTACTTTGAATGATATTTATGAGACGCGTGACGCAAAGGTGAAGGAAATTAAAGAATCAGATCTGGTTGGTGAAGCAAAAAATAATGCACTGAAAGCTGCGGAAGATGCAAAAGACGCTGCTTTATATCGTATTCATTTTGCATTTCCTGCTGATTTATCTCTTTTTCTAACTGAAGAACAGATTGAGGCTGTGAAAGATGGAATGACGTATGGAGTTTTGAAGATAACCTATGACTCACATCTTGATATGATTCCATCTCTGAAAAAGGAAGAAAAAGCTCAGATTTATGCTTGGCTGAAGGAAGCTCGTGAGTTTGCGATTGACGCAGAAAATTCAGATAGAAAGCATGCTTTTTTCGGTAAATATAAGGGGCGTATCAATAACTATTTGGCTAAGCGTGGATATGATTTAACAAAAGAACGTGAAGAGTGGTACAAGCGTGTGAAAGCACGTGGAGGCTCTCTCTGATAATTAGGATAGATAAAAACTGGTTAGTTATGTGATGTGAAGGGTGGCTGAGAAGTCACCCTTTTCTGTGTTCTGATTTTTGGAATATGGCGAATCTTCCATTATCTTTGAGTACAAATTCGTCTTATTGCCGTCTCCTCTGTATACAGAATACGATATAAAAACAAAAGTATTATTTAGAAATGAGAAAATTAAGAAATACATTAGCTGCAATAAGCATTTTGTTCTTAGCTTCTTGTGGAGGAAACAAAGACTACTATATGTTCACCTCATTCCATGAGCCGGCTAATGAAGGTTTAAGATATCTATATAGTGAAGACGGCATGCATTGGGATAGTGTTCCCGGTGTTTGGCTGAAACCGGAATTGGGACAACATCAGTTGATGCGCGATCCTTCGATGGTACGTACTCCGGACGGTACTTATCATTTGGTTTGGACCACCAGTTGGAAAGGTGATTTGGGATTTGGCTATGCATATTCCAAAGACTTGATTCACTGGTCGGAGCAACAAATGATTCCGGTAATGGCCCATGAACCGACGACCGTCAACGTGTGGGCACCGGAGATTTTCTATGATGATGAGGCTGAACAATTCATGGTGGTCTGGGCATCTTGTGTTCCGGGGCGTTTTGAAAAGGGTATAGAAGAAGAAAAGAATAACCATCGCTTATATTACATCACTACAAAAGACTTTAAGACGATATCCGAAACCAAACTTTTGTATGATCCGGGCTTCAGTTCAATTGATGCTACCATCATAAAACGTGCAAAGAATGATTATGTAATGGTGCTTAAAGATAATACACGTCCCGAACGTAATCTGAAAGTTGCTTTTGCCGATTCATTGACAGGACCTTATTCGCCTGCATCGCAACCTTTCACGGAATCGTTTGTAGAAGGCCCCTCTGTAGAGAAGATAGGAGATGACTATCTTATCTATTTCGATGTCTACAGGAAGAAAATATATGGCGCTGTGCGTACCAGGGATTTTCGTAATTTTACGGATGAAACCGGAAATGTAAGTGTACCCACAGGCCATAAACATGGGACTATTTTCAAAGCCCCGGAATCGCTCGTTAAGGAGTTGTTGAAAGAAAGCAAGAAGAAATAATATATAAAACAGGAACAGATAATGAACAGCCCTATCAAAATACTTTTTGTTCTGGTAACTGGATGGCTGACACTAACGTCGGCTTCAGCACAAGACAGGATACATTACATTGGAACCGAACTTTCTAATCCCACCTATCATGATGGACAATTGTCGCCGGTAGTGGGAGTGCATAATATTCAATTGGTACGTGCCAATCGTGAACATCCGGATGCGTCGAATGGTGGAGGATGGACTTATAATCACCAACCGATGTTGGCCTATTGGAATGGGCAATTCTATTATCAATATCTGGCAGATCCGTCGGATGAGCATATTCCGCCTTCCCAGACTTTTCTGATGACTTCTAAAGACGGATATAACTGGACAAATCCGGAAATCGTGTTTCCTCCTTATAAAGTTCCCGACGGATATACGAAGACTTCCCGTCCGGGTATGCAGGCAAAAGACCTGATTGCCATCATGCATCAGCGTGTGGGCTTTTATGTATCCAAGTCCGGCAGACTGATTACAATGGGGAATTATGGAGTTGCGTTGGATAAAAAAGATGATCCGAATGATGGAAACGGTATTGGTCGGGTAGTTCGTGAAATTAAGAAAGACGGTTCATTCGGTCCCATCTACTTTATATATTATAATCATGGATTTAATGAAAAAAATACCGATTACCCTTATTTCAAGAAAAGTAAGGATCGTGAGTTTGTAAAGGCTTGTCAGGAAATTCTGGATAATCCATTGTATAGAATGCAATGGGTGGAAGAGGCGGATCGGGAAGACCCGATTATTCCTTTGAAGAAGGGATATAAAGCGTTCAATTGCTATACTTTACCCGACGGGCGTATTGTCAGCCTTTGGAAACATGCACTGACTTCAATCACTGAAGACGGTGGCTATACTTGGGCGGAACCGGTGCTTCGTGCCAAAGGATTCGTTAATAGCAATGCAAAGATTTGGGGACAACGCCTGACTGATGGTATGTATGCTACCGTGTATAATCCTTCGGAGTTTCGCTGGCCGCTGGCTATATCGTTGAGTAAGGATGGGCTGGAATATACGACCTTGAACCTCGTGCATGGTGAAATTCCGCCGATGCGTTATGGAGGAAACTATAAGTCGTATGGTCCGCAATATCCCCGCGGTATTCAAGAAGGAAATGGAATTCCTGCGGATGGTGATTTATGGGTTGCTTACAGTGTGAACAAAGAAGATATGTGGGTATCACGTATTCCTGTTCCGGTACAGATACAAGCCTCTGCGCATGCAGACGATGATTTCTCAAAAGCCGGATCAATAGCTGAGTTGACCGACTGGAATATTTACTCTCCCCTTTGGGCTCCAGTCACTTTAGACGGAAAGTGGCTGCGTTTGCAAGATAAAGATCCTTTTGATTATGCCAAGGTAGAACGAAAAATACCGGCTTCTAAAGAACTGAAAATCTCATTTGATCTACAGGCCGGACAAAACGATAAAGGTACTCTTCAGATTGACTTCCTGGATGAGAACAGCATTGCTTGTTCCCGGCTTGAGCTGACTCCTGATGGGATTTTTCGTGCTAAAGGCGGTTCCCGCTTTGGGAACCTGATGAAATATGAACCGGGAAAAAACTATCATGTAGAGGCTATCCTTTCAGTGACCGATCGTAATATTCAGGTATTTGTGGATGGTAAGAGAGTAGGATTGCGCATGTTCTATGCACCGGTACCTGCTATTGAACGTATTGCGTTCCGTACAGGAGTTCCACGAACATTTCCCACTGTAGATACACCGGCTGATCAGACCTATGATCTGCCGAATGCCGGTGACCAGGAGCCATTAGCTGAATATCGTATCGCCAATGTGAAGACCTCTTCTGTGGATAAAGATGCGACTGCTGCTGTTTTGAAGTATGCGGATTTCAGCCATTATGCAGATTATTTCAATGGTATGGAAGATGAGAATATAGCCCAGGCCATTCCGAATGCAAAGGCTTCGGAATGGATGGAAGAGAATATACCGTTGTTTGAATGTCCGCAACGTAATTTTGAAGAGATGTACTATTACCGCTGGTGGTCGTTGCGGAAGCATATCAAAGAAACACCTGTGGGATATGGCATGACGGAATTTCTGGTTCAGCGTTCCTATTCTGATAAATATAATTTGATAGCCTGCGCGATCGGGCATCATATTTATGAAAGCCGTTGGTTGCGCGATCCGAAGTATCTGGATCAGATTATTCATACGTGGTATCGGGGGAATGATGGCGGGCCGATGAATAAGATGAATAAGTTTAGTTCGTGGAATGCGGATGCTGTGCTGGCACGTTATATGGTGGATGCTGATAAGGATTTCATGCTGGATATGAAGGAAAATCTGGAAACCGAGTATCAACGCTGGGAGTGCACGAACCGTTTGCAAAACGGATTATATTGGCAAGGAGATGTACAGGATGGCATGGAAGAATCAATCAGTGGCGGACGTAAGAAAAAGTATGCCCGCCCCACCATTAATAGCTATATGTATGGTAATGCAAAAGCTCTTTCACTGATGGGAATCCTTTCGGATGATGAAGGAATGGCTATGAGATATGGTATGCGGGCGGATACATTGAAAAGGCTGGTGCAAGATAAGTTGTGGAATTCACGCCACCAGTTTTTTGAGACAATGCGTGCGGACTCTTCTGCGAATGTACGCGAGGCTATCGGATATATACCTTGGTATTTTAATTTGCCGGACACAGTGAAGCAATATGAAGTTGCCTGGAAAGAGATTATGGATGAGAACGGTTTTTCTGCTCCTTACGGATTAACTACTGCCGAGCGCCGTCATCCGGAATTTCGTACCCACGGAGTTGGTAAATGTGAATGGGACGGAGCAATCTGGCCGTTTGCTTCTGCCCAGACATTGACAGCAATGGCTAACTTTATGAATAATTATCCGCAGACAGTATTATCCGATAGTGTGTATTTCCGTCAAATGGAATTGTATGTCGAGTCGCAATATCATCGCGGACGTCCTTATATTGGTGAATATTTGGATGAGGTGACAGGTTATTGGCTGAAGGGTGACCAGGAACGGAGTCGTTACTATAACCATTCTACTTTTAATGATTTGATGATTACCGGTCTGATTGGATTACGCCCGCGCCTGGATGATACGGTAGAAGTAAATCCGTTGATACCGGCAGATAAGTGGGATTGGTTCTGTCTGGATAATGTTTTATATCATGGTCGTAACCTGACAATTCTTTGGGATAAATATGGTGATCGTTACCATCGAGGAAAAGGATTGCGTATTTTTGTAGATGGAAAACAAGTTGGATATGCAGATAGATTGACGAGAATCATTTGTGAGAACGTCTTGAAATAATGGTTACTACTGAAATCGAAAAAAACGAATGATGTTTTTAAAAAGATATATTTTCTTTCTTCTTTGCTTGCCGTGTCTGGCACAGGCAAAGAATATAACGGTCAGCCGTCTCACTTGCGAAATGCAGGAAGGGTTGGTGCTTGTTGAAGCCTATCCCCGGCTGGGGTGGACCATGGAGTCGCCGGAGAATGGGACGAGGCAGACTGCTTATGAGATTGAGATTCGGGAAGCCTGCACCGGACGTACGGTTTGGAATACGGGAAAGGTCCAATCTTCGCAAAGCCAGTTGATACCGACTCATGGAGCGAAGTTTCTCCGATTTAGTTTCTATAACTACATCTGGCGTGTACGGGTTTGGGATGAAACGGACGCGCCTTCCGAATGGAGTCGAGAAGCAAAGTTTCGTTTAGTTCCCCAAGGTTTTTCTTCAGCTGAATGGATTGGGGCCATCACCCGTAAAGACGCACGCTTGCCCGAAGGACGGAAATTCCACGGAGGCGAGTTGAAGAAGCCGGAGGTAAAGGCGGCATGGGAAGACGTGGATACATTGGCAAAGAAAAGCATTTGCTTGCGTAAGACGTTCCGCACGGACAAAAAGATTGCGGAGGCTACCGCATACATCTGTGGCCTTGGATTCTATGAGTTCACCTTGAATGGGAAGAAAGTCGGTGACAGTGAATTTGCTCCCCTCTGGAGTGATTATGACAAGAGCGTCTATTATAATATGTATGATGTTACGGAACTGTTGCAGGAGGGCGAGAATGTGGCGGGAGTTTTATTGGGAAACGGGTTCTATAATGTGCAGGGCGGACGTTACCGCAAGTTACAGATCAGCTTCGGGGCACCGACTCTTTTATTCTCACTGCTTGTCAATTATGAAGATGGAACACGGGATGTGGTTTGCTCTGACGACAGTTGGAAATATGACTTAAGCCCCCTCACCTTTAATTGTATTTATGGAGGCGAAGATTATGATGCGCGTCGCGAACAAAAAGGGTGGAACCGGGCAGGTTTTAATGATGCGCGTTGGCGCCCGGTAGTGGTTCAGGAAGCTCCGAAGGGAACGTTGCGTCCGCAAATGGCGGCTCCGGTGAAAATCATGGAACGTTATGGTGTCCGGAAAGTGACGAAACTGACCCCGGAACAGATTGCCTCTGCCTGTAAATCGACCAAGAGAACCATCGACCTTTCCGCTTTCGTACTGGATATGGGGCAGAACCTTTCCGGTTTTCCGGAAATTACTGTGCGTGGTAAACGAGGTCAGAAAGTTACTTTGGTGGTGGCTGAGGCTCTGACGGAGGAAGGAGCCTGTAACCAACGGCAAACGGGACGTCAGCATTACTACGAATATACCTTGAAGGGTGAGGGGGACGAGACCTGGCGTCCCCGTTTCTCATACTATGGTTATCGCTACATTCAGGTAGAGGGTGCCGTACTGAAGGGGGAGAAGAATCCCCGGAAATTGCCTGTTCTGAAAGATATTCAATCCTGCTTTGTTTATAACTCGGCAAAAAAGGTGTCTGCTTTCGAGTGTTCCAATCCGATATTCAACGCTGCCCATCGTCTGATAGAGAAGGCGGTTCGCAGCAATATGCAGTCTGTATTTACCGATTGTCCCCATCGGGAAAAGCTGGGATGGCTGGAACAGGTGCACCTCAACGGGCCGGGGCTTTTATACAATTATGACCTGACAGCTTTCGCTCCGCAGATTATGCAGAATATGGCGGATGCCCAACATCGCAACGGAGCCATGCCAAGCACCGCACCGGAGTATGTCGTGTTCGAAGGACCGGGCATGGATGCCTTTGCCGAATCTCCCGAGTGGGGAGGTGCTTTGGTCATTTTCCCGTATATGTATTACGAAACCTATGGGGACGATTCGCTGATTAAGAAGTATTACCAGAATATGCGACGATATGTGGACTATCTCTCTACCCGCGCAGATAATCATATCCTTTCTTTCGGTTTGGGTGACTGGTATGATTACGGTGACTTCCGTGCAGGATTCTCCCGCAATACGCCTGTCCCGCTGGTGGCTACGGCACACTATTACATGATTGTCGAATATCTGATAAGGGCTGCTCGCATTGTGGGTAATGCTGATGATGTCAGGTATTACAATTCGTTGGCGAATGATATCGTGGTAGCATTCAACGAGCGCTTTCAGGATTACGATGCGGCGCAGTATGGTACGGGAAGCCAGTGCAGCAATGCCTTGCCGCTTTTTCTGGATATGGTTCTGAGTAGAGGCCATTCTGGAGGTTATGAAACGGACCGTCATCTGGAGCGCAAAGTATTTAAGAACCTGATAAAAGATGTGGAAGCACACGGCAATCGTCTGACTACCGGAGATGTGGGAAACCGCTATCTGATTCAGACATTGGCCAATTACGGAGCCGATGAACTCATCTATAAAATGTTCAACCATGAGGAAACGCCCGGATATGGCTTTCAACTCAAGTTTGGTGCAACGACTCTGACTGAGCAATGGGACCCTCGTCAGGGCTCCTCTTGGAATCATTTTATGATGGGGCAGATTGATGAATGGTTCTTTAACTCGTTGGTTGGTATCTCTCCGGACGTGAAGCATGGATACCAGAAGTTCAGAATCGCCCCGAAGCCTGTCGGTGATCTGAAATACGTGCAGTCATCTTATGAAACCCTTTACGGTAAGATAACTGTGGACTGGACCCGCGAGAACGGCCGGTTTAAGCTGAAGTTGTCCGTTCCGGTAAACACTGTGGCGGTGGTTACACTTCCGGGAGAGAAAGAACCGAGAGAGGTGGAGAGCGGGAAACATGAATTTGTAGTGAATGAACAACAAACTATAAACGAACCATAAACAACCATACTATGACCATGAAATATAGAATACTTCTTTGTTCACTCTTCTGCCTTTGTGCGGTTACGGTGCTTCGTGCAGAACGTGTAGATATGCTGAAAGTAGGAGCGAAGGTGGATGGAAAGACGTTGAATACCAAACTTATCAATTCTACCATCGACCACCTGAACGCGAACGGTGGCGGTACCCTTTTTTTTCCTGCCGGCACTTATCTGACGGGAAGCATCCGGATGAAGAGCCACATCACTTTGGAGTTGGAGGCGGGAGCCACTTTGCTGTTTTCTGATAGCTTCGATGATTATCTTCCCTTTGTGGAGGTGCGTCATGAGGGAGTGATGATGAAGAGTTTCCAGCCTCTGATTTATGCCGTGGATGCGGAAAATATAACAATCAAAGGTGAAGGTACGCTGGACGGGCAGGGAAAGAAGTGGTGGATGGAGTTTTTTCGTGTGATGATTGATCTGCGCGACAATGGCATGCGGAATGTGAATAAGTATCAGACGATGTGGGACCAGGCAAATGATACAACGGCTATCTATGCTGAAACAAACAAGGACTACATCGGTACACTGCAACGTCGTTTTTTCCGTCCTCCGTTTATCCAGCCGGTTCGTTGCAAGGACGTGAAGATAGAGGGGGTGAAGATCGTCAACTCTCCGTTCTGGACGGTGAATCCCGAGTTCTGTGAAAACGTGAAGGTGAAGGGAGTGACCATTCATAATGTGCCCTCGCCCAATACGGACGGCATCAATCCGGAGTCCTGCCGGAATGTACATATCAGCGACTGCCACATTTCGGTGGGAGATGATTGCATAACGATCAAGTCCGGTCGCGATGCGCAGGGGCGCCGGTTGGGAGTACCCTGTGAGAATATAACCATCACTAATTGCATCATGCTTTCCGGTCATGGTGGTGTAGTGATAGGCAGTGAGATGAGTGGAGGCGTGCGTAAGGTGACTATTTCCAATTGCATTTTCGATGGAACGGACCGGGGCATTCGTCTCAAGTCCACCCGGGGCAGGGGAGGAGTGGTCGAAGATATCCGTGTCAGTAACATTGTGATGCGCAATATCAAGCAGGAGGCTGTGGTATTGAATCTGAAGTATAGCGGTATGCCTGCCGAACCCAAGAGTGAACGCACTCCGCTATTTCGTAACATACATATCAGTGGAATGACGGTTACGGATGTCAAGACTCCTGTTAAGATAGTTGGGCTGGAAGAAGCTCCGATCTCTGATATTGTACTGCGCGACATCCATGTGCAGGGAGCCGGTGAGGAATGTGTCTTTGAGGATTGCGAACGCATCACGATGGAAGATGTCATGGTGAATGGTAAAAAGATGTATCCAAAGGAAGTCGATGAAAAGTAAACAATAATATATAGAACAATGAAACGTATTCTTTTCTCTGTGCTTTTTGCTGCATCTCTTTCGGCTGAAGCACAAACACAAACATTTGAAACGGCCTTTGCCCGTCCTTTGAACGAAGTTCTTACGGACATACAAAATCGTTTTGGTATCCGCCTGAAATACGATATTGATACGGTCGGTAAAGTGTTGCCTTATGCGGATTTTCGTATCCGTCCTTATTCAGTGGAAGAATCGCTGACGAATGTATTGTCCCCTTTCGATTATAAGTTTGTGAAACAAACTGGCAATATATATAAGTTGAAAGCTTATGAATATCCTCGGCGGACAGATGCTGACGGAGAGAAAATGCTGGCTTACCTTAATACGCTTTATGCAGATAAGGAAGCTTTTGAACTCCGTACCGATTCTTTAAGAAAAGAAGTCCGGCAACGTCTGGGAATTGACCTTTTACTCGCACAATGTGTGGAGTCGAAGCCGATTCTTTCCAAAGTGAGGAAATATGATGGCTATACAGTTCAGAATTTTGCACTTGAGACGCTTCCAGGGCTGTATGTTTGCGGTTCTGTTTATGCCCCTAAATCGAAAGAGAAGCATGCGCTGATCATTTGTCCGAATGGACACTTTGGAGGAGGTCGTTATCGCGAAGATCAACAACAGCGTATGGGAACCCTGGCACGTATGGGGGCTGTTTGTGTGGATTATGATCTCTTCGGTTGGGGAGAGTCAATTTTGCAGGTTGGCAGTGCGGCACACCGCAGTAGTGCAGCTCATACCATTCAGGCGATGAACGGTTTGCTGATTCTCGACTATATGCTTGCTGCCCGTAAAGATATTGACAGGAAAAGAATCGGTGTGAATGGCGGTTCCGGTGGTGGCACGCAAACAGTTCTGCTGAGTGCGCTGGATGATCGCTTCATGGCTTCGGCGCCGGTGGTAAGTTTGGCTTCTCATTTTGATGGAGGATGCCCCTGTGAAAGCGGTATGCCTATTCAATTGGCGGCGGGTGGCACATGCAATGCCGAATTGGCAGCAATCTTTGCTCCCCGTCCTCAATTAGTAGTGTCTGATGGTGGTGATTGGACGGCAAGTGTGCCTACACTGGAATACCCTTATTTGCAGCGTGTTTATGGATTCTACGATGCAAAAGATAAAGTGACGAACATACATCTTCCGAAAGAAAGACATGACTTTGGTCCTAATAAGCGGAATGCTGTCTATACATTTTTTGCTGAGGTGTTCGGCTTGAATAGAAATATGCTGGATGAAACAAAAGTCACCATCGAACCGGAATCCGCTATGTATAGTTTCGGTGAGAAAGGAGAACTTTTGCCGAAAAGCGCAATTCGTTCGTTTGATAAAGTAGCTGTTTATATTGCCAAGAAAGCTTTTGCCCAATTAAAGTCGGATGCTTCTCTTGAGAAAAAGGCAATGGACTGGGTGGCTTCCTTAAATATGGAGGATGATAAGAAAGCGGGCTTTGCTGTAACAACTATCTATAATCATTTGCGCAAGGTTCGTGATTGGCATAATGAACACCCTTATTCCACTGTTCCAGAGGGTATCAATCCTGTCACTGGTAAATCTTTAAGTAAATTGGATCGGGAAATGATTGCCGATTCCGCCATGCCGAAAGAAGTTCATGAAAAGCTGATGAAAGATTTACGCAGAGTGCTGACGGAAGAACAAGTAGAGCAGATTCTTGATAAATATACTGTAGGCAAAGTAGCTTTCACTTTGAAAGGTTATCAGGCCATTGTCCCTGATATGACGGAGGAAGAAACCGCTTTTGTGTTGGAACAGTTGAAGCTGGCTCGTGAACAGGCTATTGATTATAAAAACATGAAGCAGATATCTGCCATCTTTGAAATCTACAAGACCAAGTGCGAACAGTATTTTAATGAGCATGGTCGTAACTGGCGCCAGATGTTCAAGGATTATGTAAATAAGAGAAAAGCGGAAAAGGCTCAGAACAAGAAATAAAAAAGGAAGCCCCGGAACTCAGATCATAATAAGAGTTCCGGGGCTTTTTTCTTATATTCAGATATATCCAGAAAAGCCTTATCGAAGTTTTGATAAATCTATTTCCGCATATTTAACTCGCTGCCTTCTCCATGTATAAACAGCATGCAGCCTACCATCTTTTCCCTGAATAATACTTGGATAGGAATATTGACTGATAGGGCTGTCTTCCAATGTAAGCACAGGTTGCCAATTTATACCATCTTCTGAAATGGCTACACAGAGAGGAGTTCGAGGTCCTTTGGGAGTGCCGGGTAGTGTCGAGAAATTATTGTAGATGAGTACATGGCGACCGTCCTGTAATGTTACGGCATCCGTTCCCGAATTATTATTCGGAACATCCAGAAGTGTTACTTTGCTCCAGGTATCGCCATTATCATTGCTCCAGGCTGTGGCAATCCGGGCATTGCGTGTGCGGCACAATACTTGTAATCTTCCGTCTTTGTGCATCAGTATGCTGGGCTGTATCGCATATATTGGTTTTGGACCTTCACCTTTGACGGCTTCGCCACCTTCCAGATCATCTACGTTGACACTTCCTTTTTTACGGTGCTGAGTAAGTACGGAAAGCTCCGCAGCCAGTGATTCCGTTGTCTTCCAGGTCTTGCCGTTGTCATCGGAAATTTCGAAATGAATGCGCCATCCCTTGCCACCTTCTCTGCTGGAAGGACAGATGATACGACCATTAATGTACTCCGGTTTATTCTTGATAGGACCGAGGAATCCTTCCGGCAACGGTTCACGTTTACTCCAGGTCTTTCCTCCGTCGCGAGAGCGCACGAGCCAGCCAGTCCAGTCGCCTACGCTCAAGCCTATTTTATAGAAGAGAATCAGATCACCTCCCGGAATTTGAAAAAGTACCGGGTTCCAGCAAGCTTTCCGGCGGGCAATCAGTTTTCCCCGAGCATTTGTCACAGGAGTACAAGTGGAATCAATGCCTGCCAAGGTTGCCTGCGCATCTTTTATTGAAAATACGCCGTCGGCAGCGAGTTGTGGAGAGGTCCATTCTTTGGCACCTTTCGGCTTGCGACACACCCAGATGCAACAATCCGGATTGCGCTCTTTGGTACCGCCGAAAAATGAAGCGACAAGATCCCCGTTTTTCAATTCTACGATGGTGGCTCCATGACATTCCGGGAAGGAGGCTTTCTCATATAGGAACTCGTCACTCAGGATAGCTACATTCCGGGTAGGGATATCTACACTGAAGTGATGCTTGCCCGAACCTACCATTTCTTTCCGCCCGCCGGGAAGATATACTTCGCCTGTAGTGTTGGCGGGGAGTTCAATGTCCCATTCCAGATGTGTCGGGGTCTTTTTCCACCGGCTGGTTATTTTTCCGTAGATGCTTGTGTAGGAGGCATCTACATTGCTTAGTTCCTGAATGTCAAAGGCAGGCTGGAAGATGATATGTTTATAGCCGGGCTTCCAACGGTCGGTACGGATGCCTGCCAGATTGTTGAAGCACCAGGGAAGCAGGTCGCCTAAGAGCATGACGTGATTTCCACTGTTCATTCCGGGATTTGCTTTGTCGCCATTCCAGAGTTCCCAGATGGTGGTGGCGCCTTGCGCGGCCATATATCCCCACGAAGGATAAGTCTTATTAGTGGCCAGAAGATAGGCGACATCGGCATGACCACGGCGGCTTAGTTCGCGTAGCAGCCATTGTGTACCGATGACTCCGGTGCTGATATGTCCTTTATTGGTAGTGATAATGGTAGCCACGGTATTCTTGGCAACTTCGTCCATGTACTGTTTGGGGACAAGTCCGAAAGCAAGCGGCAGAATATTGGCGGTAACCGTGTTGTTACCGTAGAAGATGCTGTCCGGATATAAAGTATGTCCGGGTACGGGGGAAGTACCTTCCTTCACATGAAGGAAACGTGCGTTGAAGGCATCTTTTATCCGGCCTTCCAGTGTTCCCCATTCTTCGGCTTCGGCGGTTAGGCCTTGCAGGCTTGCAAAACGATGCATCAGTTGCAGGACTTTCAGATAGTAGGCGGTAGCTATAAGCGCACCATCCGTTTTGCGGACAGGGTCATTGCTATGAATCATTTCCAAAGACTCGGGAGGTACGCACCAGTCACCGTATTTGTCTTTGGTAATAATGAATTCCTTGGTCAGGTAATACTCGCGGATATGAGATACCCATTTCTTTAAAGCCGGATAATTCTCTTCGATTGCGCGCCGGTCACCGTAGTTGGTGAAAAGCATGTCGCATACCAGGGGAAGGGTAGCCGGCCAGGTGACATTATCCGAATAGTAATTCCAGTAGGCCGGAGCTACATCCGGGATGCAGCCGTCCTCACGCTGTGCTTCACGAATATCACGTGTCCATTTGTTGTATAGGGCATGATTGTTGAAAAAGAGGCTTTCACCCCAGGAACCCATCGCGTGGTCTCCCAACCAAGGTTGGCGTTCGTTGCGTTGCGGGCAGTCGACGGGCATACCTTTGTAGTTACTGCGGATACCCCAAAAAGCATTGCGCAATACCTGATTGAGTGTTTCATCCGAGCAGGTGAAGGTCCCGGTATGAGCCATTTCGTCATCTACTACTTCAGCTGTAAAATCTTCGGTCTTGGCATTGGGATAACCGCTGATTTCCACATAGCGGAAACCGTGGTATACAAAGCGGGGAGCCCAGGTGGCATCTTGTGGTTCACGTCCGCTGACAACATATATATCCGTGCAATGTGCGTCGCGTAGATTCTTCGTAAAAATTTCGCCATCCGGTTGCAAGCGCTCGGCAAAGCGGAGACGGATACTGTCTCCTGCCTGGCCTTTGATACGAATACGTAGCCATCCTGCCATATTCTGACCGATGTCCAAAATCTGTTTGTCTCCCTGTTTCCGGATAGAAACAGGCTTCAGGCTTTCCGTTACTTTCATGCCCGGCATCATTTGCGCACGCAAGGTTCCTGAGGGAATGCTGACGCGCCCGGCGGGTATCCAATTCGTATCATCATAGCCTGTCCGATTCCAGTCTCCTAATTCCTTGCGTGCATCGTATTCTTCGCCATCGTACTCATTATTGCTGCGGATAGGGCCTTCGGTGGTTAGTTTCCAGGAAATATCCGAGGCGATTGTCTGTCTGCTGCCGTCCGTATATTCAATAATCAGATTCAGACGTAGTTTGGGATAGCCGAAAGTAGGTATCTTGTAGGGTTTGTAATTCTGGCGCATGGTGTAGAAGCGCCCGTTGCCAAGGATGACACCGATGGCATTTTCTTTTTGGAGTTGGGGGGTGATGTCATACGTGTTGTACAGGATAGTTTTCCGGTAATCGGTAGGGGCAGGTGCCAGGACTTGTTCACCGATGCGCTGACCGTTGATAAAGAGTTCGTAAAGTCCCATTCCGGCAATGTGTACTGTGGCTCGTTTCACTTCTTTGGTCAGTGCAAACTCTTTGCGGAGATAGCGGGCGGCAAGGCGGCTCCATTGTGTCTCGCTGTCACCGGGGGCAGGGCGGTCCAGGCCGATCCACTGCCCTTGCCAGTCTGCTTCATTCAGTAATCCCATACTCCAGGAGGCGGGTTCGCTCCAGTCGGTTTCATTAGTATGGGTATAGACTTTTACTTTCCAGTAGTAAGGGGTGTTACGCTTCAACGTTTCACCTTGATAAGTGATCCATTGGGAAGCGTCTGTTTTCACCTTGCCTGAATCCCAGCAGTCTCCTTTGCCTTGTGCCAGGAGTTCAGGGGAGGAGGCTACAAGAATATGATAGGCGGTCTGCATTACATTTTGTTCGTCCGATTCGATACGCCAGCCCAGACGGGGGTGGCGGATATCGATTCCCAGTGGATTCTTCAATTGCTCTGTTCGCAGGTCGGTGACGCGCAAGGCTGCGTGTGCCGTACCAGCGAGGATGAGGAGGTAAAGTAGGGATATTAATATCTTCTTATTCATATTGATTACGTTATGATATTGAGTAATAGTTCAAGATTACTTTTATAAATGATAATTTGTAAACCTGTTATAAAGATTAGGCGCGGATTACACGGATTACGCGGATTTTTTGATGAAATCGATGTAATAGCGCAGCCTTTAATCCGCGTAATCCGTGTAATCCGCGCCTAAAATTATCATTTATGTAGTGACGTTGTACTTACTTTTTCTCCCATCGCTGTTGTGCATCGGGCAGTTCGTCCCATTCCTTATTTACATAGCCTTTACTGCTGTCCACTACAATCAAGATATGATCGTTTCCGCTGCTGTAGCCACTATCGTGCTGGAAATTGTGTATTCCGTTTTCAAACTCACCGATATATTCCAGTTTGCCGTCTTTGGTGGTATACCACCAGGCATTCTTCTTGGCACCGCTGATTTTGCTGAAATCTACTTTCATCGGACGTCCGGTGTAGTTGTACACCATCAGATAATCTTTGCCGCGTGTAGCGATGGCGCGGTCGTAGCGTTCCCCGTTTGTGCCGGCAATGATGGACTGGTCAGGTACACGTTCGAAAAATGGGAAAGTCAGCATCAGGTTTTTGAGATACTTCATTTGGTTGAAGCCCGGATTGTTCAGAGCATCGTACCAAGGTTCCTTTGCACCGTATGCACCGCCAACACCCGGTTTAATGAATTGCATGATGGAATTATTACCATAGGTATGTCCAAAAGAACCGGCAAAAACCGACCAGTAGGCATAACGGCGCACATCGTAATCTTTCCAGCGCAGTTCATTCTCATCGTGCAGACCGTGAGGAATTTCCTCGTAGATAGGTTCACCGTCAATTACGGGTTTCATGGGATTTGTGGCCATACTGCGTTCTACAAAGCGCCAGTTATCTTCTTCGGTATTCTCTTCGATTGGATAATCACCGTCACCGAAACGTTGCCCGTAGCGGCGATGCCCGCTTTGGAACATGTTGAAGTCCAGCCAGGGGGCGGCATTGAACCAAGTTGAGGAAGTGGTACGGCCGCGTGGGTGGAAGGTCATCAGGTGATTCTTGTCTATTGCTTTGATGGATGTGGCGAGAGCTTCCCATTCAGCGGTTTTTACGTCACCACGAATATCGCCTCCGATAAACCAGATGATATTCGGCTCGTCTTTATAGCGTTCGGCGAGGAATTTGCCGTAAGCCTTGGCTTGCTCTACCGTCATTTCTCCGCGACTCACAGGACTGCCCCAGATACAGACCATACCGATATAAAGTCCTTTCCGGGCAGCTGTACGGATAATGTAATCCATGTGGTCCCAATAGCCGTATACGCCTTTCTGATTGATGTTTTTGAAGTTATATCCATCAGTCATAGAATATTGTCCGTAGGTATTTATGGAGGGGACATTATTCAGGGTCTGAACTTGAATGACGTTATATCCCCGTTGTTTACATTGTTCCAGATAATACTCGGCTTCATCGCGGTTCAGACGTTGAGGCAGTAGCCATCCGGTTTCTCCTAGCCAAAAGAAAGGAGTGCCGTTTTCATGTTTCAGATAGCGACCTTCTTCGGAGACCATTAGTTTACCATTGTTCCAGGGGATATACGTTTTCTGTGTTTTCTTCTGTGCAGAGGCGGGCATTGCCATAGTCAGCAAAAACAGAAGAAAAGGGATTAGTTTGAATGTTTTCATTGTTATTGATGTTATTATAATTGTTTGCTTAATCACTAATTCATTCGTTCATATTCAATTGCTGCCAATATGAACGCCCCTACGGATTTGGGATCATTTTCTATCACGGGTTCGCCAATATAATACTCGAACGAGCCGTCACGATACTTTCCGGAGTTCCCGCCCAGTCCGGCTACGGCACAACAATGGGTCAATGTGTAAGTGCCGTCTTCTTCAAGACGGGTGAACTCACGGATCATGCCGTCGAATGCTTTCTGTACAGGGGTGATGTATTCGTTTCCGATATATCCCTCATTGATGGCTTTAGCAAGTGTATATATGAACAGGGCTGTTGCCGATGATTCCAGATAATTACCCTTGCGTGCTCCCTGGTCGGTCACTTGATACCAGGTTCCGGATTGCGGGTCCTGATACCTCACCATTGCCTGTGCCAGGCCTTGTAGAATTTGCAGTACGCTGTCGCGTCCTTCGGTTTCCTGTGGCAAGTAATCCAATACATCCACTATGGCGGCTCCATACCATCCGATGCTGCGACTCCAGAAATTCGGTGAACAACCTGTTTCCCGGCTTGCCCATTTCTGCTCGCGGCTTTCATCCCATCCGTGATAATAGAGTCCTGTAGCCGGATCATAAGTCTTGCGGGCTATAAGCAGAATTTGTTTCACAGCTTCGTCTTGCAGGATCGGCTCCCCAAAAGTGGCGCCATATTGTGCCAGATAAGGAGAGGCCATAAAGATACCGTCCAGCCACATCTGGTGCGGATACCTCAGCTTGTGCCAAAAACCGCCTTCGCTTGTGCGGGGCTGCTCCCTCATTTGTTTGCGCAAGGTGTCCATGGCTATTTTATAGCGTTTATCTCCCGTCTGGACATAGAAGTCGAAAAGAATCTTTCCGGCATTGACGTTGTCTATATTGAATGAAAGATATTTCATGGTTCTGATGTGTCCATCGTTATCAATCAGACTGTCCGCATAGATTTTGGCATAATCGTAGTAAGTGCTGTCTCCTGTATGCTTCCATTCTTCGAGCATGGATTTTACTACAAGTCCGTGTGTATATCCCCAGCGCGGTTTGCTGGCCTTTTCAATCATCCAGGGTTCAGGAAAACGCTTCATTTCGGAGCGTGCTATACGCTCGCTCCATTTTTCGGTCTTTGGTTTTTGGGTGGTTGTGCAGGCCATGAAACAGGTAATCCCGCACACCGTCAGTAGTTTCAGTGAGATACGATTCATATAAGTTCAGTATTTAGTTTCCAATCAATGTATATTCTTGTCCTGCCCGGGTGGGCAGATCGTATAAATAGGTCTTTGCTATTTCCACTTTGTTCAATTTGGCTTTGAGGCTGATTAACGGTTGGGCAATGACGGGAACTGCATAAAGCGGGTTGGGATTCTCACCTTTGGCACGTTTCAGACCTTTGCCTGTCAACGGACTCGTTGAGCGAAGGCGGCAATTGCCTCCTTTATGGGATTTTACAACCAGACGCTCCACTTTCCCGTTTTTCCAGCTTAGTTCCAGCTCGAAACCTCCGCGGGCGATGATTCCTTTCACAGTTCCGTCCTTCCAAACCGTCGGTAATGCGGGTAGCAGATAGATGAAACCGTCATGGCTTTGCATCAGCATTTCGGCAATGCCTGCGGCACAACCAAAGTTTCCGTCAATCTGGAAGGGTGGGTGTGCATCGAACAGGTTGGGGTAGGTGCCTCCTTTCTTTTTTTCATTACGCACCAGGGTCAGTTGGTCTGTAATGAGCTTGTAGGCATGGTTGCCGTCGAGCAGACGCGCCCACAGGCAAACTTTCCATCCCATGCTCCAGCCAGTGGATGGGTCGCCACGATGAATGAGGGAAGTGCGGGCAGCGTTGAATAATTCCGGGCTGCGGTAGGGAGATATCTGGTTGCTTGGAAACAGTCCGTACAGATGGGAAACGTGGCGGTGTACATCCTTCGGGTCATCCCAGTCGAACATCCATTCCTGCAACTGTCCCCAGCGTCCTACCTGCATGGGAGCCATTTCACGGAGGCGCTGTGAGAGTCGGGCGGCAAATGCCCGGTCTGTATCCAGGATGTCCGAGGCGGCTATGATGGCTGTCCAAAGGTCGAATATCAATTGATTGTCGAGGGTGCATCCGGCAGCTGTGGTAGACTTGCCGTTACTGCCCGAATGTACATTTTCGGGTGAGTTGCTGGGACAGACCACCAGCCAGTTGTGCGCAGGTTCTTTCACCATGATGTCGTCGAAGAAGCGTCCGGACTCTCTCAAGATGGGATAGACGGAGCGCAGGAATTCAGTGTCTCCGGTGTAGAGGTAACGCTCCCAAAGATGCCGGCAAAGCCATGCGCCGCCGCTGGGCCATAAACCTGACGGAGCTTTGTCTACTGCGCCCGTGATGCGCCATATATCGGTGTTGTGATGTAGCACCCAGCCATTGGCGCCATACATGATGCGAGCGGTTTCCTTACCTGTTTCGCTGACTTCGCGTATCAGGCGGAACAAGGGTTCGTTCAGTTCGCTCAGGTTGGTGACTTCCGAGGGCCAATAGTTCATTTCCAAGTTAATGTTACAGGTATATTTGCTGTCCCAGGAGGGGAAAAGCTTATCGTTCCAGATTCCCTGAAGATTGGCGGGTTGCCCGCCGGGTTGGGATGAACAAATCAGGAGGTAACGTCCGAACTGAAAATAAGTAGCCACCAGATGTGCGTCATTGGTCTGTTTGAAGTTCTCCACGCGCTTGTCGGTAGTCACGTGTTCGTATCGGTTGTCTCCTAAATCTAGGGAGACGCGTGTCAGGTATCGGCGATAAAAGTCCGTATGGTTCTTCCGGGCTTCAGTGAATGAATGTGTCATAGCTCTTACCAGATAATCTTTGGCACGTTCGGCCGGATTGCCTGTGATGTCCTGATAGTTATTGAAGTTGGTGGCGATGGAGACGTAGACGATAGCTTCATCGGCTCCTTCTACTGAAAGCACACCGTCGGCACATGTCATCCGGCCGCCGGTGTTCCGGGCGGTCAGTCTTCCCTGAAACTCCACTTTGCCTTTCAACCCTTCGTGCAGGGAAGATACGCCGGAAAGTGTTACGCAGTTTCCTTCTTCGGAAGTGACGACGACGTCCTGATGAGGGGAGGTGAGTTGAGCGTTGAAAGTAATCCGTCCCGGACGGTTGGCGGTTAAACGTACCATAATTACCTGATCGGTAAATGAAGTGATGGTTTCGCGCCGGTATTGCACCCCATCCACTTCATAGCGGACGAGGGTGCGGGCGGAGTCGAGACTTAGTTCCCGGTAATAGTTCGTGTAACGGGTATGTCCGGGAAACGCGATCCGCAGGTCGCCAAAGCTTTGATAGGGCATTCCCGAATTGGTCTTTGCCATGACCTTTTCGGTGGCGAGCGTCTGTGCTTCCAGATATTTGCCGGCAAATACAAGGTCGCGTACTTTCGGAATATACTCCAGTGCATTGGGGTTGGCGTTGTTGTTGGGGCGTCCCGCCCAGATGGTTTCTTCGTTCAGTTGTATCTGCTCTGTGGCGGGCGTGCCGTATACCATAGCTCCCAGACGCCCGTTCCCTAAGGGGAGGGCTTCCGTCCATACTTGTGCGGGGCGGTCGTACCACAGTTTGTATTCCTGTGCGGACAGGCTCGACTCCTGTGCAGAAATATTGCCCACGGATACCAGTACAAACAGATAGCCGAATAATCTCTTTTTATTCATCTTTTCTAATAGCTTTTATACTTTTAGTAAAGGACGCCTAAAGATGGCTTTTGTACCCAGCAAATAGGTGATAAAATGTCGTATTAATCCGGTCATTGCATGTAATAGTGCTTGCTGGACCATTTCTTGTTGAGTACAAAACGCGCTTCATTGCGTCTCTTCTTTAAAGATATTGTATGAAATTTCAGATGATTCATATTCATGAGACAGATTAAACTGATACTTCTTTTAGCTTCCGCCTCCGTCACGGGAGCATTTGCACAGAACAACGGACTGACGGATATGAGCCGGAGCCGCTACGCCCGGATGGTGAACACCGGCATTGATGCCGTACATTGGACGGATGGCTTCTGGGCAGAGCGCTTTGATGTGTTCAGCCGCACCTCCCTGCAAAGCATGTGGAACACCTGGAACACGCCCGAAGTATCTCACGGTTTCCGTAATTTTGAGATCGCTGCCGGCATTTGCGAGGGCGAGCACTGGGGACCACCCTTTCACGATGGGGACATGTATAAATGGATGGAAGGAGTAGCCTCAGTTTATGCAGTTAACAAAGACCCCGAACTGGACAAACTAATGGACCGTTTCATTACTTGCGTCGTAAAGGCTCAGCGAACAGATGGATATATCCATACCCCGGTTATTATCGAAGAGCTTAATAAAGGAATCGATACTCATACTCTGGAAGAGCCGCATAAGCAAACAGTCGTCGGAACGAAGGTAGGATCCGAAGATGAGAAAGGCGCCTTTGCCAATCGCCTGAACTTTGAAACCTACAATCTGGGACATCTGATGATGGCCGCCATCGTTCATCGTCGTGCCACCGGGAAGGCCACTCTTTTTGATGCAGCCGTCCGTGCCACCGATTTCCTTTGTCATTTCTATGAAACCGCTTCCGCTGAATTGGCCCGTAACGCTATATGTCCTTCCCATTATATGGGGGTAGTCGAAATGTACCGCGCCACGGGGAATCCACGTTATCTGGAACTGTCGAAGAATCTGATTGACATTCGGGGGATGGTGGAAAATGGTACGGATGATAATCAGGACCGCATTCCTTTCCGTGAGCAGTACCGGGCGATGGGACATGCGGTACGTGCCAATTACCTGTATGCCGGGGTGGCGGATGTCTATGCCGAAACCGGTGAAGAGCAATTGATGAAGAACCTGACCAGTATTTGGAATGACATCGTTACCCGGAAAATGTATGTGACCGGGGCTTGCGGTGCCCTTTATGACGGTACTTCGCCCGACGGCACCTGTTATGAGCCGGATAGTATTCAGAAGGTACATCAAAGCTATGGTCGCCCTTATCAATTACCCAATAGTACAGCTCATAATGAAACCTGCGCTAACATCGGCAATATGCTTTTTAACTGGCGCATGCTGGAAGTGACGGGAGACGCCAAGTATGCGGAGCTAGTGGAAACATGTCTTTATAACAGTGTTCTGAGTGGTATCAGTTTGGATGGAAAGAAATATTTCTATACGAATCCGCTCCGTATCAGTGCTGATTTACCTTATACACTTCGCTGGCCAAAAGAACGGACGGAGTATATCAGTTGCTTCTGCTGCCCGCCTAATACGTTGCGTACACTCTGCCAGGCACAGAACTATGCTTATACATTGGGTTCCGAAGGCATTTATTGCAATTTGTATGGTGCGAATACATTGACTACAAACTGGAGAGATAAAGGAGAAATTGCTTTGACACAGAAGACCGCTTATCCTTGGGAAGGCAATGTACGTGTAGAGTTTGACCGGGTGCCCCGCAAAGCCGGTGCCTTCTCCCTTTTCCTCCGTATACCGGAGTGGTGTGAGAAAGCTATGCTGACAGTAAATGGAGAGCCGGTTCCGGTTGCCGCAAAAGCAAATACGTATGCGGAGGTAAAACGTACCTGGAAGAAGGGGGATGTGGTAGAGTGGGTGATGGATATGCCTGTCCGCCTGCTTGAGGCTCATCCGTTGGCGGAAGAAATACGCAATCAGGTAGTGGTGAAGCGCGGACCGTTGGTATATTGCTTGGAGAGTATGGATATGACAGGTGGCGGAAGTATTGATAATGTACTGATCCCTGCTGATATCAAACTCATTCCAAAGAAAGTGACGATTGAAGGTAGTCCGGTTGTTGCTCTTGAGGGCAAGGCTCGTCTGATTTCATCCAATTCCTGGGAAGGGATACTTTACCGGCCTGTCAGTTTCGCCGGGAAGACGGTGGATATCCGTTTGATTCCTTACTATGCTTGGGGGAATAGGGGGAAAGGAGAAATGACCGTTTGGATGCCTCTGGGGAGATAAATACAGATACGCGTCGTCCGCGTATCTATAATCAAACATTATGTCGAATAGAAGAATCATACTAATAACTGCCTTGTCGCTCCTCACCCTTGTAGGGCATGCAGGCGATATTTGGGTTTCCCCACGTGGAAATGATCAGAATGATGGTACCCGCCAATCTCCGAAGGCAACACTGACCTCCGCCCTGCGTCAGGCACGCGAGTGGCGCCGGACAGGAGATAATCGTGTGCTGGGAGGCATCACAGTGTATATGGAGGGCGGTGTTTATTCCCTCTATGAACCGGTATTCATTCGTCCTGAAGATAGCGGGACAAAGGGTTCGCCCATCGTTATTCGCTCCGTTCGTGGCGAGGATGCCGTATTAAGTGGTGGTGTGCCTATCAGGAACTGGAAAAAACAAGGAAAACTATGGGTGGCGGATGTACCGATGTTCAATGGCCGTCCGCTGGATTTCCGCCAACTGTGGGTGGATGGACAGAAGGTCACACGTGCCCGTGATGTGGAGGACTTTGAGAATATGCATCGAATTTGCAGTGTCGACGAGAAGACTGAAACTCTTTATGTGCCTGCCGCCGCCGTTCGGCAGATTACGGATGGGAAAGGCGCGTTAAAGTCAAGATACGCCGAAATGGTGCTTCACCAGATGTGGTGTGTGGCTAATCTTCGGATTCGTTCTGTGCAGGTTTTGGGAGATAGTGCGGCAGTCCGTTTCCATCAGCCCGAGAGTCGTATCCAGTTTGAACATCCCTGGCCGCGTCCCATGGTAACGACCGATGGACACAATTCAGCTTTTTATCTGACCAATGCACGTGAGCTGCTGGATGTTCCGGGAGAGTGGTATCATGATATAGATACCCGTAAACTTTATTATTATCCGCGTGAGGGAGAAAATATGCAATCAGCGGAAGCGATTGTGCCTGCTATTGAGACATTGGTGCAAATTGAAGGTACTTTGGATCGTCCGGTTACTAATCTTCGTTTCGAGCGGATCACTTTCTCATATACCACCTGGATGCGTCCTTCCGTAAAAGGGCACGTTCCTCTTCAGGCTGGTATGTATCTGACGGATGGGTATCGTATCGATCCGAAAATGAAACGGAATTACAGGAATCATCCGTTGGATAACCAAGGCTGGTTGGGACGTCCTGCGGCGGCAGTTCGGGTGGCTGCCGCTGGGGCGATAGACTTTGAACACTGCCATTTCGAGCATCTGGGCTCCACGGGGATGGATTATGAAGAAGCGGTGCATGGAGGAATCATCCGTGGTTGTCTTTTTCGTGATATTGCGGGGAATGGTTTATTGGTCGGGAGTTTCTCCCCGGCTGCTCACGAGACACATCTTCCGTACGATCCTGCCGACCGTCGTGAAGTGTGTACACATCAACGGATTGACAACTGTTATTTTACGGAGACGGGTAACGAAGATTGGGGTTGTCTTGCCATTGCTGCGGGATATGTAAGCGACATCCATATCGTGCACAATGAAATATGCGAAGTGCCTTATAGCGGTATCAGCCTTGGCTGGGGATGGACTCAGACAGTGAATTGTATGAAGAATAATCAGGTTCATGCCAATCTGATCCATCACTATGCGAAGCATATGTATGATGTGGCAGGAATTTATACGTTAGGTTCCCAGTCCAAGACCTATGTAACGGAGAATTGTGTGCATAGCATTTATAAGCCGGGTTATGTGCATGACCCTAACCACTGGTTTTATCTCTATACCGATGAGGGTTCGTCTTTTATTACCGTCCGCGATAATTGGACGGAAGGGGAGAAGTATCTGCAAAATGCGAATGGACCCGGAAATGTGTGGGAGAATAACGGGCCGGGAGTGGATGCGGCTATTCGTGAACGGGCAGGGCTGGAAGAGGAATATAAAGACTTGAAGAATAAATGATAATTTACCAGCGTAGCGCTGGAGCAAGGTTCTCCTTCGGCGTGCAAGTAATCTTTCAGACACGGATGACACGGATGACGCGGATTCTTTTTTCCTTCGGTGTGATATGCCGGTATGTATAGCGCAGCTTTAAAAATCCGCGTCATCCGTGTCATCCGCGTCTAAAAGATTAAAGTCCGCGTTCGTCCGCCTTATCCGCGTAGTCCGCGTACCCATTCCCTCGCCGCTAAATTATCATTCAACGAATCTGGAAATCTTAATTCAATATTATAGTAGAAATGAAAAACAGATGGATCGTAGTTTTGGTTGCCATATCATTGGCAACTTGCACTTTTGCCCAGACCTGGATATGGTATCCGGGCGATTATGAAATATGGTTAGGCAACCGGATGAATAACCGTCGTACGGAGCGGGGTGCTTTTTTCCCTCCTTTTTGGAAGACCGACAGCCACTATGTAGTCGTGGAATTCAGCAAACAACTGAACCTTTCCGAACCGGAAGAAATCTTCATTGCCGCTGAAGGAAAGTATAACGTTAAGCTGGATGGAAAACTCCAATTCGGTATGCCGGAAACCTTATTGCTTCCGGCCGGGACACATAATTTGAATATTAAAGTCTGGAATCAGTCGACTCCCCCTGCCATCTACGTAAAAGGTAAGACTGTAAACTCCGATGCTACCTGGCGTGTGACTTATGAAGACAAGGAATGGATTGACGAAAGCGGCAAAGCCAGTGACACCTCAGCCACCATCTATATGGATGCCGGCTGCTGGAACTTTGACGGAGCCACACAACTCCCTTCCCAATTCCGATTGATGCGGACACTCCATCAGCCCACCTCCCGTGCTGCACAACCCGAAGGAGGCATCCTCTATGATTTCGGAAAAGAATCATTCGGTTACCTCACTCTGAAGAATCTCTCCGGTAAAGGTATCATCGACATCTATTACGGTGAAAGTCCGGAAGAGGCGAAAGACAAGGCATACTGCGAAACATTGGATAAACTGCAACTGGAAGCAGGACAAGTCACTGATCTTGCCATCCGCCAAACATCCCCGTTGTCCGGTATCGAAAACGAATATACTCTGGAAAACAGTAAGGCTTTCCGCTACGTCTATATCACTCATGAACCGGGGGTACAGATAGGTGAGGTATCTATGCAGTACGAATACCTTCCCGAAGAATATCGTGGAACTTTCCGTTGCAACGATGAAGAACTGAACCGTATTTGGGAAGTGGGTGCCTACACTATGCACCTCACTACCCGTGAGTTTTTTATCGACGGCATCAAGCGTGACCGTTGGGTGTGGAGCGGAGACGCCATTCAGAGTTATCTGATGAACTACTATCTCTTCTTTGACAGTGAGTCGGTGAAGCGTACTATTTGGTTGCTTCGGGGTAAAGATCCTGTGACCAGTCATAGCAATACGATTATGGATTATACATTCTATTGGTTTCTCAGCGTCTACGATTATTACCTGTATAGTGGTGACCGGCAGTTTGTCAATCAACTCTATCCACGTATGCAGACTATGATGGATTATGTATTGGGACGCACCAATAAGAACGGTATGGTTGAAGGTATGTCCGGTGATTGGGTATTTGTAGACTGGGCCGACGGTTATCTGGATAAAAAGGGAGAACTCTCTTTTGAGCAGGTTCTGTTCTGCCGGAGTCTTGAGACAATGGCGCTCTGTGCAGGGTTGGTGGGAGACCGGACCAACCAACAGAAATATGAGAAACTGGCTGCTACCTTGAAAGCTAAACTGGAAACGACATTCTGGAATGCCTCAAAACAGGCCCTTGTACATAACAGCATCAATGGTGTTCAGAGCGATGCCGTCACCCGTTATGCCAATATGTTTTCCGTTTTCTTCAACTATCTGACTCCGGAGAAACAGCAGGCCATCAAACATTCCGTTCTTTTGAATGACAGCATCTTGAAGATCACGACTCCCTATATGCGCTTTTATGAGTTAGAAGCCCTTTGTGCGCTTGGTGAACAAGAAACAGTGATGCAGGAAATGAAAGCGTACTGGGGAGGAATGTTGAAAGAAGGTGCCACTTCCTTTTGGGAAAAATATAATCCGGAGGAAAGCGGTACGCAGCATCTCTCCATGTATGGTCGTCCTTATGGGAAGAGTCTGTGTCATGCTTGGGGAGCAAGTCCTATTTATCTGCTCGGCAAATATTA